>Ga0126342_10011213_pt1 | contig 16013 bp, 9 predicted proteins | sample Cyp1metagenome_FD_92528 | JGI IMG/M metagenome (GOLD analysis project Ga0126342, IMG submission 92528) | Coral microbial communities from Lord Howe Island, Old Settlement Bay, Australia - Cyphastrea 1 metagenome | ecosystem: Host-associated > Invertebrates > Cnidaria > Coral ... | reverse complement strand
TCAAATGGGGAGAAAACAAATAAGCACGAAATGGGGGCATATTCTAAGTGGAGTTGCGTTCGAGTTCAACTGCATAATCGGAAAAACGCATATTCTATGTGGGCGGGGTACATTATATATATATATTAATTATATTTATATTTAATATGAACATTCTGAACGGGGGATGGGAGACAGAACAGCCACATTTTCGCTGATCGCCTGATTTGGATTGGACATCATGTTCCTATTTTGGCGAGAAAGGTTGGTGTTGGCTGCCTGTTGGCGCTTGAATATGTTCAAAAAGAATTTGATACTTTATAAGGATACTTTAGATATCTTTAGATGCGATGATATTGCTCAGATGTTCTAGGCAGAATGATTCAAGTCGTCGCAGTTGTAATAGGGCGTATTCATCCCGTTATAAACAGTCAGCTTTAGTCAGCTTGAAAGCTGGGGGAACTTTCAACTATAGGTGATATTACCTGTACTCTGACGGCGAGCTAACCTCTGTTTCCGAAAACTGATAGCCTATGCAAAAAGACATCAATTATCTATACTAGATTCAATGAAGTGGTGATATATCTAGATTGTATAAGCTGGTTTGTAAGTGTGGATTCTATCCCCTGTCATTGACTATGTAGTACTATTTCATAGTAACCACGCCAAGAAGATAGACGCATGATTTGCCATATTTTAGGCAGATGTTTCTGTTCAAGTTGTTCGGGGGGGTGGTATAGGATACTGCTGGTTATTGAATAATGGGTTACTGTATGTTTGTGTTATACGTGTTAGGCTATTAAGTATACTTCACATCCCCTATGTTCAACTATTGCTACTAACTAATGTGATCATCCAGTAATAAACCTCGAAGCATTGTTTCAATCCCACCCATATCTGGGACATGTGGGTGTATTTTATTGTTGTTATTTATTATATTCTTTATGGTCATTATCCTATACACATTTATTCATACTGTATACTAGTATTAGTTAAATTATGACATATGTTTTGTATCCTATATATCCTATGATATTACACTCTACTACCAGTATTCTTATTATTGATGATTAATAAGATTATGTTTTATCTGCATCTAGGTACAATTGTTTGAATGTCCTATGAGATTACAATAATACCCAATAGAACGGGATACTGTAGGGATATGATTCCCATAGAATATAATTACATACAATAGGACTATCCACTAGTTTCCGATCATTACTCAATAATTGCCAAATAATCTCAATGCATGGTAGATGAACGATTGGCTATTATTGCCCATTATTGGGTACAACCTACTATCCAGTTTCTACCAATGAGAATATAGTATTATGACTGGGACATATTGTTACTATTATGATAATCTCGTACTATTACGGCCAGGCGCTGTGTGTTGCCCGGAAGGTTCAAATGGCGTTTAAACATGTTTAAACACTATCCTTTAACATTCTCAAACACTGCGCAGGGCCAGTGTTTTGAGATTTCCCAGGCGACGAACCCTAAACCTTAAAACCCTAAACCATCCTAAACCCTAAAACCCCAGACCCTAAAATCCCAACCGTAAAACCTAAAACCTAGGCTCTGAAAACTTTGAATCCTAAACTGGAAAACACTGCGTATACGCAGTATTTTCTGCAATCTCTCCTTTCATATATTCGACAGCACGACATTATCAATGTTAATGTCTGGGCAACACACGGCGTTTGTGGGTATTATTACTCTACTATGGTGTTACAGTACCCATAGTAGATATATATATATATACATAATATAGAATTATATATATATGTATAAAGTAATATATATGTATGTATATATATATATACAGATATATATTCATTATCTTCTTATTTTTCCTGTGACCTGACAAAAACGTTGACTGAAAAATATCCTTTTAAATGACTTTTGAACGCCATAGGAACGATGACTGCCCTCCATCCCCACTGGGTCCGGCAGATGTTGGTCCTTCCAAGGTGACGAAGCCTGTGATTTTTTCCTGCAGCACACTGCGCAGCGTTTGGGCGAAGACAAGGCGTGCAGAGGTTGAATGGCGAACGCATGGGACGTTTTTTAGGGCCGTGTTTTATGGGACGTGTCCCATAGAAATGCCATAAAAATGCTATTTATGGTGATTCAACCAGCAAGAATATGGGGTTTAATATGATTTGACCAGCCAAAATGGTGGAGAAACTGCGATTTTAGCATAAACAATGATGAACACATGTTATTTACCTGGCTTGAAAGGGACTTTCACCAAGAAAAACAGGGATTTGTACTTGATTTATTGATAACTACACAGGTTTACGACTAGGTTACTTATACTTATTGGATAGATGATAGATCTTAATATCTAGGTTTAACGGGGTTCATAAGCCAAATCATAGCTGAGGGGTACTACCTTCAGAATAATGAGGAAACTAGCAAGAGATGGTGAATATATATATATATATATATATATTATTATGAAATGAAGTGGCTTGGTGGTTTTCGACTTAACATATTCATTTGTTGAAAGCATGTTTTGGACGTGCATTTAATATTTACAATGCATTTTCCAAATCAACATGATGTGTTGTAACCAGTGAGTTGGGGGCGCAATATGGAACGACAGAATGTATGTCACATATAATACGGAATGTCCGATAGCGAATGTCAGATAGAATGCCAGATAAGTGTGATATAGAAATCACAATCAATCAATCAATCAATATATATATATATAAATAGTGGGTAGAAAATCAGAATATTTGCCAGATAGAACGCCAGATAAAATGCAGATGGAAAGTCAGTTGGTTTGGGTCACTCGGGGAAAGTAGTTTGTGGATAAATGCCAGTGGCGGCTTGACTAACTTATATTGCTGGATATACCCAACTTGGTGGTGTAGACCATGGATGGAACAACACTGTGGAACAAATCCTTCACCACGTTGGATGGTTGAAATATACCCCCGTGTTCTGTCTACAGTACAGACATACTGTGGATGGAAGAAATCCTGCACCACCTTGGATGGTTAAAACCCTTGATAAACCATCTATCAACTGGGGCAGGATTTCGCAACCATCCACAGTAGTACATCGAAGGAAATAACATGAAAACTAATATTTCTATAAATACACACATGTAATCACATGTAATCACATGTATAGATACACACATATAAGAAATGTCCATATATCCTATCTCTGTATTTCTACACATCCCCAGTGTTTTTTTTTAAGTCGAAGATCTGCGAACAACATCCCACGAGTTGGATACGAAAGTGTCTTGGCCCGGAGTATGGACAGGACAATGCCCATGGTATGTAAAGTCAGCGCGTATGTTTGTTTCATCTAAAATCGTTTAAGATTCCCATGTTAGTTGGTTTTCTCCTGACTAGAACGATAAAAATGATATCAATTGATATCCACACATTCGTTTTAGTCCCACCATAAACATATATGTGATATTATGTGATATCACAATGTGGGGCCCCCGAACGATAGCTAAGTTGGTTTATAAACCCCATTAGGTATAGTATTATATAGTATAGTATATATAGTTATGTGTCATAAGCCAAAGTTAATGGGGTTTATAAACCAACTTAGCTATGGTTTGGGGGCCCAACATTCCACGAATTCCGATGGCTCCGAAACTCGTTGAGGCTGTGGCAGTGGTGGCTCCTCAGCTCGCGAAGATCAAGGATTGGGGTAGATCAAGTGGTGGCCAAGAATCAAAAATGTTGACTTAATCACCAACATGTCGGGTATTACGTGATATACATATATTTTCATGAGGATATATCACCAAGATTCTTTCATCATTATAGACATTTGATAATCCTTGGGGTTCCAAGTTCCAAGCACTTTCTGAGACACACGATCTCAGAGGGTATTTGGAGCATTACAGAATTTGGATCTGGGGATACGTAGCCAAAATTGTTGAATACATATATCAGCTATGTATATTAAATAAATGAATATATATATATATATCCAAGAATGGGGATATACGGGTAATACTGGGATATCATTGCCAGAGGGATAAATTACAAGGACCTCGTTGTGATGTCACTGGAATTATTCTTAGTAGAGGCAACTATCCCAAGAATAGCATGTGTGACTACATGAACACTCAATGGCGCAAGTGACGTAAGGGTTTGGCATCAGCTTAGTATCAACTTGTTGCCACGTAAGCTGGGACTGTGTCCGCATATACATGTAGGGCAGTGTAGGGGATGCGTAAGCAAATTCTTGCAACATGTTTTGTTTTGTTTTGATACGTTCAACATCCCTAGTTGTAGTATGTTGCATTGTAGTGCTTTTACCCTTCATGTATTTTCAAGTAATCTTTCAAGATCCTTATGTTCGTTGGTTATCCAGATCCCAGAGTTTGTTTTTCCCCACATCTTTGTGTGGGGTTCTTGTTTTTGGTTGTGCACGCATCTCCCGCATGTTTGTTGGTAGCCAAAAATCAAACAGGAGTCTCGGCACTCCATCGTTCGGCATCACGAGACAGTGCCCTGTAGTGGGCGGATGGGCGGGGAGCAAGTCGATACTATGGAGACATCGACCGGCAATGAGGACCCATGAAATTTGATACCAACATGTTTTGTACTTTTAACTACATTCATAGTCACTGCTTTGGGTGTAGGGGTAGTATGGGGTCAGAATCTATGTATAGAAGAATATGACCAAATCACGGTAGACAATTATTATGATATAGATTGTTTGGTAATCGCACACTGTTTGGTGCAAACAGTTTGGTCCAACTGTTGGTCAGTCGCGGTAACAAAGCCTAACGATCCACATGCACATTCCCTGCTGTTCCAATTATAGAGAGGCCGAAGCAACTTCCTCCCAAGCCCAGGGCGACCAGCAAGGCTGTGAAAACACAGATGGAAACACAAATGATGTAAGGAAACACAGATGATGTCGCGCGATTGGCTGTGACGTTGGCTCCAGAGGGAGGCTCCAGAGTTGAAGTTTGCCATTGTCCATTCGGGATTGTCACTCTCCTGTTTTTTCTTGTTGAGTTGTTGTTTCCCCAATAGTTTCCCTCCTATGTTGCAATGTTGAAGCCCTTCACCATGGCCTCCGTGCAACACTGCGCTCCTGGCGGCCAGGTACAAACTGAGTTCTCCTGTGTATCAGATGAGATCCTTGGTGAAGTTATTCGGGTCACTGCTGGGATACAGATACTTCCGGAGAAGGGACAACTTCTCCCCCCACAATACCCAACAGTACTTCCTCAGAAGGATAGGAAATGTGAAAATGGGTAATACTAATACAATTGATTTGCGGCAACTGGAGGATCAAAGCCTACAACCGCCAACAAATTTTGCCCATCATTTATCGCTAAGGTGGTGGCCGTTCCTTAGTTGCCTCGCCTTCCGTAGCCCGCTGAGGCTCGTTTTGTCCAAGGGGGCCAAAGAACAGGCCCCACTTGGTGGACGGAGGGTGGAAGGCAATTGCTGTGGCTGTGGACTTGAGAATGGGGTACCCCCGAAAAATTGATGGTGAACCGCCATTTTCCTACTAAAGTGGCCACCTGGGAGGTACATTCTACAGATGTAGAGATTCCTGGCCGCGGTTTGGAATATGTCTTATTTTATTCCATTTATTTGGGATGGAAATCCCACACGACGAGCAAATTTATCACAGGGAGCTCAACATGTGCCACCGTTTTGCTGAGGATATGAAGACAGCGTAGAGATGTGTCATGTGTAGACATTTACAGTACGCTACCTATCCCGAAAGCTTCCTCAGCTGGATTGGCAGGATCCATACCAAAAGGCCAAGTCAACCTGTATGTAGTGGTTGTACATCCAATATATTGTATGTTTGTACGTTATTCCTAGACCCTAATTTACCACTTTGAGTAAACTTCACACAAATACAGGTATGTTGGTTTCCTCAATTGAGACTATCCTCTGCGAATCAAACATGGTTTGGTGGAAAATACACCATTTAGTTCGATGATATTCCCAACAAAAAACCTCCATATAGCTCGGGAGTTTTCCCAGCTATCCATGTCTGATGATACCCGAAGCAAACCAATACTAATAATATCCCATTAATCCGCTTATATCACCCTTTTACTTCTGTATGCTGGTTGAATTCCCTTTTTTGGTTGATTAAATCACCATGTATATCCCATGATATCCTCATTATATCCCCATTGTGGCTTTCATCTGATAATCATCATAATAACAATGATAAAAAAAAAACAATCACCTAGTACCCATAGGATCCATGTATGCTATATATGGTAACATTTACCATCAATACACCCCAAATGTTAGCATATATACCATACATGGATCCTATGGGGTATGAAAAACATGTTGGTGATGAAAAACATATTTTGACACCCGGGATCGGGTCAACGCAGCCGCGGCAGTCCATTTTCACCATGGATTTCATGCTTACCGAGCCTCAGAGCCCAGCGACGAACTCTTCAGCCTAGTCTAGGTCAATGGTATGGGATTCTCTACGTTAACAGCTAAGAATTGGTCATTTTTTGCAGGGTAAGATTGGCCATGTGTTCATGTTCCAGGTGTTTCTCACAGATTTGGAAATTCAGCCACAATCTTCAAGATTTTCCATTGCTGATTGATTGCCAGAGGGTGAGAATGACAATAAGAGGACTCATGGAGGCTGTCAGCCAATGTTGCATGCGACACGTGTCCACTGACCCCATTCGGAATCGCCGAATCGCATGTGCTTTCGATAGATTTTGATGTCAAGGAGATGTCTAGCATATAGTGGGGACACACTTACTATATATATATATATTACACACACATAGTTTTTTGCCGGATGGTAAGAAACCTTATAGATCAGAGATTAAGAGCCAGGGACCCACAGCTGTTGGTTACGAGCCATGGTACCCCCAGACCAGTCAGAGAGGGGGACCCACCAGATGCACAAATTGCGTGGTTCTGATAGGGAAATCCACATATAGACAGATGTTGTAATTATATATAATGTTGGATGCTGATTAGTGTCGGGCCCCCCCAAACAATTCTGAGACTCTCTTCAATGTGTTTTTTTTTTTTAGTACCAGGTACTCAATAAAATTGGATCAATTGAGTTCAATTGATTTCAATTTACTTTCAATTTATTTCAATTGATTTTCAATTGATTTCAATTGATTTTCAATTGATTTCGATTGATTTCAATTTACTTTCAATTTACTTTCAATTTACTTTCAATTGATTTCAATTGATGTTCAATTGATTTCAACTTACTTTCAATTGATTTCAATTGGTTTCCAAATTACTTTATATATATATCACGTATTCCTTTTATATTATACATACTCTGTTGCACATCTAAATTCAAAAATACAGAGTTGACATAGGCTATGGCGGTATTGTTAAAACAGAGGCAGCTACAAGTTAAGTCCTGTTCACTCGTTCATTAGCGATGCAAGCCCCTACGCAGCAAAAGCAGATCATATAGTGACGAGCTAAATGTAGTCTCAAACTTGCATGACAAAGACACCATGAAAGTAAAACCCAACATCCAATTCTCTATATAGAATTACTCAGCACACACTATCTTCATAGCAACATGATGAACTAGTGTTTGAAAACTGCAATGATTTTACGGATGTACATGTGTATGCATATGATGATATTTCGATCAGTAGGTTCTGATACTCTTGCGCATCAACCTATGCCGTGTCTACATTTAGAATGTATGAATGGAATCATATACATGTGCTAAGTAGAATTCAATTTCCTGGACACCAGAAGGACCCCATTAAACACGCTTCCAACCAGTTAAACACTCCTTTCTTCCTAAATATGGCGATATGTCTTGCTTAAATCTCCGGTCATATCCCCGGCTTTCTTCCCGTTTATCACGACATGTTTTGACTGAGGTTACCCCATCGGCCTCAGTCCGCGATGTCGCAGATATCGCATCGCTCTCAGGCAGGGAATTCCGTGTGGTTTTTGTATTGTTTTTGTGTGTTGTTCAGCGTTGATTGACCTAGGGAAACCACAGGTTTTCCAGATCTATGTAAACGTTTACCCTAGGGTAACTGGAAGGTAACATATACTGAGGGATAAAACAGAAATATGTTCATGAGAGGTAAAACCAAACCAGATCTGTTTTGAGTATATGTTTTATATACTTAGCTAGATGTTCTAGCTGTACTGATAGGTGAATGCATGAATTGACCATGCATTGAATGTGTATCATTAAGGTCTAGTTCATTTGATCCCACATGGACCCATGGTGACATGGTCCCCAGACGCCTGGAACGGATGAATTTGATGTCTGATGTCCCGGCCATTGCTTGGTAACAAATATATAGTATATGTATATATATATATATATATGTTTATAGTAAAATCAACAGTAAATAGTTATAGTATATATATATATAGTATCTATATATATAGTATCTATATATATAGTGTAAATATATATATATAGTGTAAATATATATATAGTATATATATAGTGTACTGAAAACAAAAATGAAGACAGATATCGAACAGCTATTTGTAAGTCCTATGGATGGGGAAGCCATGGGTTTTCCATATCTAATCCATGTAAGTTTACCCCAGGGAATCTATAAGCTTCGCCCTTAAAAAAGGCAACAGACCGAAGACGTTTGTGTGGCCGAAGTGTTCGGCTTGGTGAATGTTTATTAATGTTTATTATAATTCACCCATACTCAGCCAAATATATCCAAATATGTCATGCAGAAACACGATGTGGTTTGAAGCAAACGGGGACCTCAAGACTTGCAAACGTATTTTGGTCATTTGGTCCAGAATTCTATAGGATGTAGGGTGTGATTAGGGTAGATCTCTGCAACTCCAGGATGGATGGCACGAAAACGGCATCCACTCGGAGGTGAGGAGACGAGGGCCGTGATTCGTTTTTCTGGGGAAATCCCGGGATCCCATCCGATGTTTCCTCAGTTTTTGGGCCCCCCAAAAACTCCGGTGAACTCACCATGTCCATTGGGTCCAGAAAGATATCCATGCTAATATGACAACGGGTATTCCATGACAATTCCATTACTCCAACAACACTCCATGACATCATAAATGTTGGCAACGCAAATTATAAACCTACCATTTGGAGATGGTTTATGCCATTTATGCAAGCCATCTATTGTGATTTTTGGGCTGGTGTATTATTTGGTTAAAAAAAACATGTAAACACAATATTGCAGTGGTGTTCCATTCATATTCCTAAGTCCATGAATTTTGAATATATTATATAATATCCATTAATATTATATTACATTTATAGTACATTATAACTATTCAGTTATATCCCCATTGTATCCCCAGTGGAAGTTGGGATTACGCTGACGCTGGCAGTCTGTGGGCCTTCCCCGAAGACATTCTCAGGCAGGAGACCGGCCTGATCTGATTTCATGTGGCTTAAGGGGGGTCCATAGGGTTCTCACAGAGTTCACACAGTATGGAGCCCCACAAGGTGAGAAACATGGGGTTGATTAGGTTTAATAGGGTTTAATTCGCTTTCTATGGTCTAAGATTGTTTCTAATATGGTCTAAACTGGTTGAATTAATGGTTTGAATAATATGGTTATATACGTTGATGGTTTAATAGTTGAATCATGAGTCATGAGTATACCACGAAGTGTTAATTCGTCCAAAGGACTGGAAACGACTTAAAATACACTGGGTAATCATCATATTTCCCATGATCGCAGGAATCCCCCTGAACAGTTGAAGAGATGGCCCCAAACTGTTCGGTTTTCCCCAACATATCCCACTTGTATCCGTTTGAGCAATTGAAAGTACCCTTCTTCTTAGTTGCTTATTATATAATTATATATATATATATATACACATACATACATAATTGTTTGCATATATATATGTATATAATGTTGACCTCTGATTAATCATAGGCCCCCCCTCTTTGACCTTGAATAGATTTCTAGCCACCATCAAACTTGTTCGTAAGTATTGATTTCTATTACAACAATTAAAAATGAAATATAACATGCAATTTCCCAAAAACATAAGGAATTTAATTGTTTTAGTATCGATTTAGTATTCATTTCATGGATTTAGTATTGATTGAATATTTATTAGAAAACGTGTTACAGTGAATGCCTAAATTATATACAGTATATATACATATACAGTATATATATATGAAGTTATACTACGTGAGTTATACCTGAGTTATAGGGGATTCCTAAAAAAAATCAAACATCTTGGTCTTGGGGAGACCGATCACCAACCACTCAAGTTTGGCACAGCGATGTTTTTTATCGTGGCTGAATGGATGGCAACCCAGAAAAAGATGCAGAAGTTCGTAAAATCCCATGGAAATAGTGGTAAATGACTTTTCGATATTTTGGGCTTACTCCAATCCTTGATAGATTCCGTACTTTTTGGGATCACAGGCCCTGAAAACAAGGCCAGCTCCGAAAAATGAGAGTGGGTGATGTCATGGGATTTCACCATGGGGCCCCCATGATTTTTGGGTGTCTCCATGTTGCTAAATCTGCTTGGCAGATTCAAGTTTTCCAACCCCTTGAAGGACTAGCCCCAAATATGTCATAGTATTGAAATAGATTGTTTTTTCAGCATCCGATTCTTGCTGGTCTTTCGAATATGAGTTAGATAATTATACTGTTAGATAATCTATACATATTAGACTCCAATTAGCCTATTCATTAGTATGAGTTATTTTTTGGTACGTTTTCTAGTATTCTCTCACTTAGATTGCATATCCCAATATCAGATCTAGGCCCTTGAGGTTCCCATGAGTTGATACGTTTTGGGAGTCCAAAAAGTGTTTATTTATTCCCCACCTGCCAGGCGCGGGTTTCTAGATTTTGTCAGAGCTGCATGCCCGGCCTCCTCAACCTCCTCAACCGCGAGCTCCAGATCTCAGTGGGAACTGCCGGACCTCAGATGTCAGATAGAATGCCAGATAGGATGCCAGATAGAATGTCGGAATATAAATCAGATAAAATGCCAAACAGAAATCCAGATAGAATGTCAAAATGTATATTCCAGAAAGAATGCCAGATGGAATGTCAGAATGTATATTCCAGAAAGAATGCTTGATAGAATGTCAGAATATGTGTCAGGTAGAATGCCAGATAGAATGTCAGAATATATGTCAGATAGAATATCAGTTGGTGCGGTGGGGATGAAAGAAATTATGTATGTGTCACCATGTTCTTTGGGAAGGTCTAAGTAGACATTGAACAAAAACCACCCTTCAGAAATTGGCTGCCACGACGTGTTGTTTTGGCAGCCTGCCGGATGTCGCTTAGTCCTATGTCGTCTCCTTATTGTTGTCGTGGTTTCTTACTTGCATGTGAGTTGCACAGTGCTAGGAACCACATGACTTAGGACTTGTGGACCTTATGTTCTCATGTCGTTGGAGGGCCTTGGTCCTGAATCTTTACCTCCTAGTATATGTTCCCTGTTCTTGGTGGATCTCCCCATATCACCAGCCTCGATTGTTCGTGGCCAGGCTTTTGGATACCGTGGAGCGCGGACAGAGGCACCCCCTGATTAGATGATTCAAAGTGTTGAGAGATAAAGTTGATTCAAATGCCATCATGAATGTGGATAAAGTATGGGTCATTCAAGTTGAAACTGTTTTATATGTAATGAGCAGTGATTGAAAATGGAACATGATGTTGGATTCAAAATAACATTTATTTGATTGTATTTGTTTCATCGTGCATACCTCGCTCTATAGTTTGACTAGGTTTGACAACATCACAATAACATCACCTACATGTTCGTATATCCACGTTACCGGGCTTGTATCGAGGTTGACAAGGGAAATGTATAGTATAGGCAGTATGTGTATGTGAAACATGTTAAGGACACGTTGCAAACCCCAGCCTTGGCACTGGCAGTCTGTTTCCAGTCCTACATGTCGTTGTTCAACGCCTTTATATTGTCTCCCCTATTGTTCCTGAATTCCTACAGCGGGGAACCGACTCGTGGGCAGGCCGGGGTTGTGTAGGCCATTGGGCTAACTCATATTACTGTAATTTGTTGATGTGTTTGATGTTTTATGTTAATCTTGGTTGGAATATGGATGAATATGGCAACACCAAAATAGATAAAAACAAAGTGGGAAAAGTGGGAAACCTGGAGACACATGAAGTAAATATCATCAAACTACCACCTTGGAGACACTGAAATCGGCATCTTTTTGGGCTTTGCTATAGTACGAAATAGTTCACATACCCAGCTATCATCATCATCCATGGCAGCCATGATCGCGGGCCAAGGACACCTTGACCGTGGTGGAGGAGGCGCGGGATCTTTGAGGATTTCCGCAGATGAAGTGATTTAAGGCATCGATAGAGATGTCAATGGGAATTTCAGGATCCTAAAATGGAGCTACTGTACCATATAAGGCCAAAATTTCTCGGGCGATTCCCTCAAATTTAGCCCTTGCATGGGCCTTAGATTTGGTATCTCCGATTTAGGTTCCAGAGTCATGGCCATTGATGGGGAGATTTCATGGGGTATCTTCAAGCAGAGAATATGAGATGATTATATGATTTGTTGTTTGGTGAGATACATATACTGCTTGGTGGTTTGGAACATTTTTTTTTTATTTTTCCATATATAGGGAATAATAATCCCAACCGACTACTGTAATATGTTTCAGAGGGGTTGAAACCACTAACCAGTATATATATATATAGTATATTATATATATATATGTACATATCATGTGTTTAATGCAAATTGAGTTTTTAAGCCACATTGCCATTCGCGGTACCCTGTTGTTTGGCAAACCCATTTGCATAAATCCACAGCAGTCATCAGAGAACTTAAGGATTGGGATAAAGAATTGATGGAAATTCTTTGAATATGGATCTTACCATAGAAACCAAATAGTTCTGTACCCTGCGGATCCAGATGCCTTCTGGAAGGAAGACTAATTCTGGCATGGGTTTGTTTGAGAAAAGGGTGCCAATCACTTGATCAATTATAGATTTTCTGCCTGTAAAGGGCCATTTTTAGGTGTACCATGGTCTACACCAATTTTGGACAAACCCAAACTGCTTTAGAAGTGGCATAAGACGCCAAATTGACCCGTAGAAACCTCACACTTATCTACGATACTCTGATGCTTCTACATATTTTCACAACTTCTTTGAGGGCCTACCCGCAACTGGATGGAACTATTAGTTGGTTGATACTGAACAAAAAGCATCTATGAATCATTGATTTTGATTATCATGAACATACTCCGTATTTGATGCGATATACCCGTCATATTTTCTTGGTTGACTATCCATGTTTATTTTTGAAATCTATATTATTAAACCACTATCAAAACATCATTAAGCCATCATTCAATCATTCATGTGGGCTTGTTTGGATAATTGTACCTCTACATCCAAACTTTCATCATCATAGTCCGTATCAAACTGCATTCTTTGCAGTACATCCTTTTTTGTCAGACATACCAAAATCCCCATAATCATTGTCCACGGGCAAAGAACCGTTTTTTGGATGGTGAATTCGCTTTGCAGTACATCATTTTTTGATGGTAAGACGGTCCCCATGTTTTACAAAACAAAATGGTTAAGTTGGTATCATGTCTCAAGAAATCCCCAAGGATATCCCATTCAATGTTCATTTCCTCCCATTGAGCTCCCCATTTTTTGCAGATCGCAGATTTCCAAAACAGAACACCAGGCAGTTCAACAGGCCACTGCTGAAGCGGAAGCAGAAGTCGCAGTGGCGGACAAGGCGCGCAACCGGGGAGATCAATGTAGTTTATAATGCGGATATACATGTATGTATATACATACATACATACATACATACATTACATTACATTACATTACATACATTACATACATTACATACATTACATACATTCCATACATTACATACATACATACATACATACATACATACATACATACATACATACATACATACATCCATACATGTATATATATATATATATTATTTGTACATATACAATCGGCCCCGTACTTATACGTTGGTTTATAAGCCCCATTGACTATAGCTATGTGCGTGTCATAAACCATAGTTATTGGAGTTGTGTTCACCAACTTAGCTATCGTTTTGGGGCCCCACATTGTATGTGTTTTATATATTATCAAAGGAAGTTGGGAAGCAAAACTTCCGAGTTGCGGATGAAGTGTAATGCAGTAACAATACAGCACATAACCATACAAAACATAGTTATACATCACACAACAGTACATCACACAACCATACACCGCATTGGTCACCACATAACAGCACATACACATAACATCACTTAACAATACATAACATAACAATACATCACACAACGATACATCACCTAACAATACATCACATAACAATACATCACATCACATGCAACACACAACAATACCTCACACAAAACCTTAGACCACAGAACAATATACTGCACAACAATACATCACACAACAATACATCTTATGACAATACATTACACAACAATGCAACATTGTTCATTTGAACACCTGGAAAAGTGGTGACTTAGGGACGCGTGATGATTTAGAGAAGTGATGACTTAGATGAGATGAGATGAAGTGTGGAGTGTGAAGTGCGAAGTGTGAAGTTTGAAGTGTGGAGTGTGAAGAATGCAGTGTGAAGGGTGAAGTGTGATTTTGGGGGCACAAAGTGTCGCTTGGCGTTGCATTGCACCGTGGTCGAGCACAGGTAATGTTCTGGCACAACAACAGCGCAACAGGTTCGCACAAAGCACGCGCGCATGGGCCTCGGTGGCACATGGCGCACACAAGTTCTAAAGATGAAAAGGTCTTACAGTATAACCCTAAGGCAAAATCTTCCCTGCATCGTGCGTGTACTACTGATAATCAAGATTCTTTGGTAGAAGGGATATACCAACAACAATGCGCATACCCCACCGTGCCAGGAGAAAGCTCTGGCTGAGGCAGCAAAAGAGGCTGCTTTGGCCAAGGAGTTCTGCGGGTTCAATGTGAGCCAGTAGCACTACTTCGCTTTGCCCATCCATGGTAAAGTATAGTATAGTCTTCAAAAATAGGGACTTAACCAACTTAAGCAGTGGATAACGATGACACGTGATATTTTGGATATTTAGGGCTGTTTGAAGATGTGGTATACCCCAAGAATTGATACCTGAATGGGGACAATGATGATGCACCATGAGAGTGTGAGGTACAGTATCGCATTCTCAGGCACACCCACGTGGGTGTTCGTGTTGTTTCTTGTGTTTGTGATTGGTAATTGGCATTAAAAACTGGGGTGTCATCGCTAATTCCCTATTCTACCCATTTATCATGAGCAGGTTGGTAGCACTGTAACCAGGGGGAAACCACCTGGGAGCCATTCAGATAGCCTTCAACCAAGAAACCCTGTCAAAGCCCGGCCCGGCCATGAGCCCGTTTCTACGTTGTGGTTTTACGTCGACGTCGCTAGGAGAAAGAGCTGGAAGCGGAACTTGAAGCTTTGAAGGCAGGGCTTTTGGGATAGATGACACAGTCCTCCTGAATATTGATCAAAACAACTGCAAACAACTAGCCAGCTGGGCGGGAGATATTCTGTATGATTATTCATACTGCCTGTCGCATGGGGACCCAGTCGGAGCTAGCAATTGAATTTCCCAACCACACGAAAAACAATGAGCGATGATATCAAAAACCATTAGCATACCATGCCCCCCAACAAACATTCTATAGACCAAAGCACTCCTACCCTTTGCAGGTTCATTATTAAGATGGTCTCAAGTGGCTCCAGTTGATTGGCCTCTGGCGGAAGGAAAACACTATCCGTATGTTTTTTCATGATATAGACCTTTGGATCTCCCCTAAACCTGCTACACCATGCTACACCCTATTAGAGTGATCCACAGCATTCTTACTTCTTTATTCCTGGGCTCAACTGTGGCATTTTTTTTCCCCACCTGCCAGGTGAGGGTTGTTAGATTTTATGTCAGTTGCCTCCTCCTGCCTCGTCCTCCTCCTCCTCCTCCTCCTCCTCTCCTCCTCTCCTCCTCGTCCTCCTCGTCCTCCTTGTCATCCTTGT
>Ga0126342_10011212_pt1 | contig 16015 bp, 13 predicted proteins | sample Cyp1metagenome_FD_92528 | JGI IMG/M metagenome (GOLD analysis project Ga0126342, IMG submission 92528) | Coral microbial communities from Lord Howe Island, Old Settlement Bay, Australia - Cyphastrea 1 metagenome | ecosystem: Host-associated > Invertebrates > Cnidaria > Coral ... | reverse complement strand
GGGTGGGATAATAGCGTCCATGTACGCTTGCGGAACTAGTTGATGCTACGTTGATGGAATGTTCTTGCACACTGGCAGCTCTACGCTGTGCTACGTTGTTGGCACGGGTGGGGTGGGGTGGGGTGGGATAATAGCGTCCATGTATGCTTGCGGAACTAGTTGATGCTACGTTGATGAAATGCTACCAAAAGCATGGTGGTGAAGTCCGTGGTCCACATGCGGAGTGAATGGACTCGGAAGGTGCGAGTGCGGGAAAGAAAGAAAGTTGCAGGAACCCAATAAATTGATCGTTGTTGGCAACATCTCAAGAAAAAATGCCCCAGTCAAATGAAGAACCGCACTGGCCCAACAATCAACGCTAGATTCTGGGATAGAATCTATCAATGGATCTATCGCCACAACATGTCCAAGTGAGACATAGCGAGCAGATGCGAGATGAAAAAAAAAGCCTCTGCAAACTGTTCGTCGTCTCTTGACGAAATTGCTGAATTGAAAAATGACAAAACGTGAGGCGTTTTGACACGCTGATGTCAAAAACACACGGTTGTGTAAATCCGTGCTACCATGTTTTTGGGAGGATGATTGCTGGTGATTGCTGGTGAATCCTTTTTTCTTGGCTGATGAACTACCAAAAACACCAATGCAAGGTTAAATGATGATAAACACTCAAAATGACCAAGTGGATCCAAGTTGGCAGGTTTGGCACAAGGGTGTCCCATGGACCAGCCCAAAAAAGCTCATGTTTAGGATCTGACGCCATCCATTTAGGGGCTGAGAACTTTTTACCACTAATTTCCAGTTGTCTTGTCATGTTGATGAAATACGTATTTGACCCATCTAATCTACCCATTGATGAGCAACTGGATCAGAAACCCCTGTTCTCGGCTGATCAATACTGGGATATTTGACAAGATGAAATACCCAAACAGATTTAACATGATTTAACCATTGCGTTCTGCGGCCTGCCATTTTTGTTGGTTGAACCACCAAATTTGCGGCCAGTCTATCCACCCTTCTTATTGTTCTTTGTAAAATCCATTCAAATCCCAACGTCAAAGACTTCCCTTTTTGTGCCATCTTGCAATATGTTGCTCAAACCTTCAAATTTCGCTGATGAATTTCTCCATCTTTATCCAATTTTTCTCCATTTCCATGGCCATTTTGGATCACTTTCATTGATTCATCCCCATTTTTCCTTGCTGAAACTCCCATTTTTCTTGGCTCATCACCCCAAACTGCCCCGACCCATTCGCCACGTCACCGTGGCCGGCGCCATGTCCTCAAGCGCCACCAGCTCAGCACGACAGGATGCACCGCACAGGGCGTTGCTGGCCGCGCTGAGCGATAGCAGGGCGTCCACTTCGCTGACGCAGCGGATGAGCGCGCGGAAGGAGGCCTGGAACATGGGGGAATGGTACGGAATGGGGGAAAGGTGTGGCACTGTGTGGTTTCTGCATGGACCTGTTTGCTGTGAGAATAGTGAAGCTTCCTATGAGACTTATGGATTTCGCTAGCTGGCATCTAATCACCATCTTGAAAATAGGCAGCCTCTGCAATTGACCATAAAAGAAAAATGGTTGGTTACCGACAAAGATGGAATGATTCGGTTGGGGATACCATGAGGCATTCATCACTTTAGCATGAACTACCAACAAACACTGCGAAGGTTTTGCCTAGGTGGGGAAGTGAACCTATACAAACAGATTTTGACCAATGAAAATAGGGTACTGCAGCCTCTCTTAACTAGCTGAAACCATACTATCATGAAATTCTCAACCTCAAAAATCATGTCTGTATCCCAGTGTAGAAACACATGTCTTCTCCAACCATCAAACAAAAAGGTACATAAAACGGACTAACCGCCCAACTCCATCCACTTTAGGCATTTTCTCTCAGGAAAACTCGTGCCTGGTGTGAGTGAAAGTCCCGGAAGAGCTTGGAGAGAAAGGGAAAGATACAATCCTCGCGCTGGTCTTCCAGGTGTTCCAGTTGTGCCAGCAGCTCCTATGCGGTGTGCCCCGGTGTGCCCGGCCAGTTCATCCTGGATGCCACTCCAAGTGGTTAGCGCAGTTCCAAATGATGGTCCCATATGGTCCCCTGGTTAAGAAATTCTACCGGGATCTCTGAAGCGTTAGAAAGTACATAAGCCCCATATCTGCTAGCCCATTTTTTAGGGACCCTTCAACCATAAAACTGATTAAAACTGCAGTCCTAGATATTCCTAGTAATTCCTAGGCCCTCTAAGACATGAGATCTACCAGTATGTCATATGAGTCGTATATCTATAAATTTATCATTAAAACATTGTAAAACCAGAGGTTCTGAATGGCGAAAACTCCTCAAAATTGCACCATTCTACAGGGATCATCGGATCATCCACCAGGCTATGTTGAAGGGGAAATGATACAGAATGATAGCAGAGCCATGGGATTTGCGGCTACCATCGGCTACCCTCCCATTGGTTGCCACTTCTGCCACTTCTGCCACTTCTCCTTGATTCTGGGCGTGTAGAATCGCAGCTTCCCCTTGCTGCGATAGCTCACGTCCAGATTCTTCGCGTGCGACCCAATGGCTTGCTCATCGCACTCCACTTCGTAGCGGTAGCCGGGCATGCGATGCATAAAGCAAAAACTCACCTGAAACATGGCGTTGCTTTCCCAAGACACCAGGATACCCCCAAGTACCAGCGACAAAAACTTGGCAAACAAAGCCTAAAAACATCTAAAAACAAAAAAACAACCTCCCCTTGACGATGTTGGGGCAATGATTTCTCTGCAATAGCTGTGATCAATTCTGTTTGTATGGGGTTGTTTCATGTTTTCTCTGTTCACCCAATCATATACCTCAGTTTGATAGCCGCACACAGCCAAATGCAGAGCAGAAAACTGTGGTAGTCCAACTGTGAAAACTGCGTCTTGTGACACCACACAGCCGGACCGGACCTACATCACCCGCCAACCTCATCCATCACCCACGGTGGTCAGTTTACGATCCATGGGATGATCCTCCAACGGACATCACCCAACCTCAATTGATACCCCTCTGGAAAATGCAAAACAATTCTCCAACCCCCCCCATGTTGTTTTCTCAAAATCCCCCATGTTTTGGATGGTTTCAATGGTGAACGGTTCAACCCTCCGGGAGCTTGGAAGTTCCAGCTATAAGTTGGATGTATAACTGTAGTTATAGGGGTTATATCAGGTATATCCCAACTTTAGGAGGTTTAAAAATACCATGGTTATAGCAATTTCTAACCTCGACCGCACCCCCGTTCCGCGCGTTCCGCACCTTGGGATATTTTTGCCGCAGGCCTTCCAGTTCCTTCTCCAGTTCCTGCTGCGTGCTGCGAATCTGGCGGCACTTCTCGTCGTAGACCGGATCTGCACCATCCTGCGGCCTTGGTCAAAGAGAGCCATGGAACATGGCCTTGTTTTGTAGCTCATCTAGAAATCCATGATTAATCTCATAACTAGTTCGATATATCTACCATATGTCCAAGTTGTTGGAGTTAAATTCACCAACTTAGCTATCAAACGGGGACTCCACCTTGTAGCTAACTCATCTACACATGGATGACTTTCCAGGGCTATGTTCAGTTAAATTACCAGAGAGTAACCTAACCAACATTAACCAACCCTGGGAAGATGATGTAAACGCTTGCAGGTGTGGCTTTGTAACTCACCTGGAACTGGAAAAATAACATTTTTTACTTCGGATTTTACTTCGGGTGATCCCCACCATGGCACTTCAAGGCATATATTCTGACATATATTCTATCTGGCATCTCTTCTGACATTCTATCTGGCATTCTATCTGACATTCTATCTTACCCTCTATGTGACATCTTGCATTGAAGGCAGTGACTGAGATCTGCCTCTCGCGGTTGAGGCCCGGCAATGCCTACTGAGCTCTGGCGCTCTGATAAAGTCTAGAGACCCTCACCTGGCAGCCTCACCTGGCACGTGGGGAACAAAAACCGAAAGTCTTTCTGGATGCTTTTCGGATGGAAACGATGGTACAATCCACTTGGACATGACTTCCCAAAGGTCCCAAAGGGCGTATGAAAATAGTGCAAATGGCGTCCTACTTGGAGGTTTGTCCCGGGCGCAAAGTGCTTGATACTCCCTCGTTAGCAGCTCCTTCACCTGGTGTTATGTCTCCCGAAGAATGAAGTGCCACTGGGCCGTGACCATTTTATTCAAATCACTGAGATGGCTGAAAAAGAACATTTTTGACTGGATACAATTCACAGTTCCCAAATCGAGTTCAATCTTCTGCTTCCTGACCCGTGGTGCTTCCTGGGCTATTGACCAAGTACTCAATCCTTGCACCTAGCCTACTTTGTTTGTATCTGCATAACCCTGGTTCTATATTAAGTCCATTTAATTATATAAGTCTTCAATTCCTCGGGTGGCATCCCATCAACAACTTGAGGTTATGAGCACCGATACTGATCAAAAGACTCGCGCTGGTGATATCACCCAGAGCTTCTACCACTGATGTAAAACATCAGGTGCGGCTCATTTCTCATCCAGCCAGGAAAGTGTTTTGAAGTCAATCAATTCCAGTCAAAGTCACTGTTGTGGTTTCATTACAAGGTGGTGCCCCCATAGTTATAAGTCGGTTTATAATCCCCATTAACTATAGATATAACCCCCATTTATGTTTCATTACCCCATTGGTTGGAGACTCTGTATGTTGGGCTGTCGAATCTAACATTTGATGCTTTTCCCCGCAGGGCTGGTGAAATCCCCCAATTCCCCCAACCCATGAAGAAAGCGTCCCCAAACGATGTTTATTACTAGTTATACCGATATTTGAGATGATGATCAGATAATACAAGATGACCCCCAAGTATGTGGTTGCTGGGATGGTTTATCATTATAATATATATATATATATATACGTATATATTATCAATATTTTGGATGTTAGCAACTGCACAAACCTTACTTGTCTTGTAACTTGGGCTATAATGACCGACTTACCTTACTTGTAAAATTCCAGTGTTTCTCTTGAATCCCATTAAATCCCACATAAATCCTGCATAAATCCTGCATAAATCCCATGTAGTCCCCATTTTCCCACCATCACCTGGATGCCAAGCATTCACCGGGCCTGAACTTCGAACCATTCCCCTTCTCCATGGGCGTCTGAACCAGCGCGCCCTTCAGGCAACGGATGGTCGGCAGCAGCTCCTGAGGGCTTTGCGTGGAAGTTTCACCAAGGGAAAGCCACTAAAACACAGCCAGACATCAACCACAACATATAACAGATGGAGGTTTCCTAAAATGGGAGCTACCACAAATCACTCAAGTCATTAGACCATGACTTAGTATTGAAACCGATGTTTAAGGATTTCCCCATTTTAAGAAAACCCCATATCTGGTTGGTGGTTTCAACCCCCCTGCAAAATGAATGGAAAATTGGACAATGAGGATTATCATCCCAGGATGGAAACTATAAAATACCTCAAACATCTTCAAACCACCAGATATTATAGTTTGGTGGAGAATAGTGTTGGATTGAATGTCCAAAGATGGAAACCCGTTTGACAGCCGGAATTCGGGATTTCGACCGACACAGAAAAGTCTGGATTTTGACCTACCCAGAAAAGGTTGAGATGGAGACGTAATTTTTGAATAACGATAATATATTGGCATTTTAAGCATAATTCCCACAGGGGCATGGGGGGTTGAAGAGATTCCTCAAGGTTAGGGACAAGTCTAGGGGAAAACTCATAATTTGGATCGCAAAAAAAAAACAATCAAGACAGTCACCTTTGCAAAAAATTGGTTGCGGAAAGTCACACAATGTTTTGGTATGTTTTGGTGTTGTTTTGAATTCTATGTTTATCCCACAATTCCTTATTATAGCAGGTGTCTGAGTCTGTGCTTACTTCTCAATAACAAATGAATTGATGGTCGACATAAATCCCCATATGTTGTCGCATACACGTTCCATTTTGTTGCTGAAACTAACTCACCATTCTCTCCCCTTGATTCCTGCTGCTTTAACACTTCACATACGTATGTGTGCTGCGTATACCCTGAAAACAATATGGAACCGGCCCCACAAGTTCAATTTTGCAGTTCATCTCTTACACCCAAAGACATTGCCCCTTTTTTCAAAATGAACAATGTCTCCCCCTATCTCCCCCTTTTTCTTTGATTTCAAACATTTATAGAAACTTCAAATGTTCTCTTCCACAGTGTTTCCCTTGATTTTCCCCAAAACAAAACCTCCGCGCCGAGCGTCCGGCAGAGTTCCACCCTCCTTCTGGGGTTTGGCCACGCGCGCCAGGCGGCCCGGCAAGTCGTTTGGAAAGGCCGAGGTCAGCAAGTTGTAGCACTGTTCAAAGACCTGCTGAGCCCTTAGGTTGGGCCCCTGGTTAAGGAATGCCACTTTAATGTGGGGGTTTGAAGAGGTATACTAGTGACCAATTGATTTGGGGTCTTCAAATGTTTTACGAAATAATGGGCTGAATGTCGATCGATGAAAATTTTTGGGGCACCTTTTCGAAGGCGATTCTATACGCTATGGCTCAAAAATTTAGATACCAATGGACCCGACAAAAAAACATGTTTGGGGTATGGATACAGTCAATCGATACAGTCAATCTGGATGTTTCAAAACATGTTTTGGGCATGGATATGGATGTGTCCGAAAAAATTGGGGTACTGTACCCCGTTCAACCATTGCTTTCCCCTTCGATGACCACTTGGGACCCCGCCCCATCTTTGAGAAACTACCATACACACTGATGATATATTAATATATCCCTTTTCTATCCGCAATAAATTCACCTATTACCTATCCATTATTTTATATATGGAGAGATATGATTACCAATAATTGTTGATATTTCTATACACACATACCCGTATATCCTATGCATATATTATGTATATGTATATGTATATATATATATATATATATGGCTGAAATCATTCACTAATAAGCTGAAAATAGCTGTTATCAAAAGGACATTTGGGGATGATTGCCTTAATCCTAGCCATCATTCCAGTGACGCCACGTTGTGAGGTCATGATCGATGTCATCCAGATACATGTACATATCTTTAAACATGATTACTTACTGACATATACATATATACTATATCCTATATACTATCTACCGTGGGAATCCAATAACAAACCATTCCCAAAAAACAGACAGGATTTTTATCGGTTGTATCAACCATCCTCAAATGCTAGGTTTATTGTTGCTTTTCCCACATTATATATATATATATTAAATATGTAAATATAATTAAATATATATATATATATTATAATATATATATATATATATATGTAATGCTGATAAACTATATGTATAAGTATGACTAACTATTGCTATTGATACTGATGGTCAACACTATGCACCATTAAAAACTATGGTTGATTACTGATATGGAGGTTTCCTAAAATGGGGCTACCCCAAAATCCACGTCATTAGACCATGACGTAAAATCGGGGATTCCCACTTTTAGGAAACCCGCATATCATTGGGATGTCAATCATGAATCATCATTAATCTTGATTTTTGGAATAGTTTGCACTAAATTGGATACAATATCGATATTAAATTCTGATCCTTCCTCATCTGCCGGATGAGGGCCTCTAGGTTTTCTCAGAGTTACTCCCTCCTCCTCCGTCTCCTCCTCTTCCTCCTCCTGCGAGCTCCAGATCTCAATGGGCACTGCCGGACCTCAACAGTGGGCACTGCCGGACCTCAAAGACGAGCGCCAGCTCAGTGGGCACTGCCGGACCTCAACCGCGAGCGCCAGATGGCAGTGGGTACTGCCCACTGAGATCTGGCGCTCGCGGTTGAGGTTCGGCAGTGAATAAATGCCAGATAAAATAACAGAATAGAATGTCAGAAAATAATCGAACATATATGCTATATATACTTCCAGATGAGATGTCAGAAACTATGACAAAGAAAATGTCTCGCGGTGGGTCTCCTCTCCGCGCCTCCATGAGTTCCACAAAGTGTCCCAGTCTTCGCGCCGTCACGTCCTGCGTCCGCGCCCCCCCCAAAAAGGTAATGTTGGAACAAAGAAAAATAGATTATACTATAATTATATCATGATTGTACGGATATTATATCTAATGTCTATATCCTATATCATGGTATAATGTTGTTATGATTATAGAGGATTATATATGATTAAATCATGCATTGGTGTTACCGCTATTTTGTATTATTGAGTATCGTAATTTTTCGACCCCCAGCAGGAAACATCTGGCATTTTTTTGGGGTGCACAATGGCTAGTTTAAACATTTATGGCCAAAGTATCTGGTTGGTGGTTTGGAACATTCTCATTTTTCCATATATTGGGAATAATCATCCCAACTGACGAGAATATGTTTCAGAGGGGTTGAAACCACCAACCAGGTACTTACGACTGGATAAACTTTACAGCCCGGTTGGGAAACTCTTAGACACTCCGATTGTTTTCTGCTGTCAGTGAAGTTCCTGGTGGGATGGCGGGCTTTTACGAGGCACCATCGTAAATTTGTGCACCATGGTAAAATTGTTGATAGTCCAAAAAAAAGGGAGGAAACCAGTGCGGTTTCACCATCCAAACATATCCAAACATATTTCAGGGAGTTCAACACAGTGTCCCTGCCCTTCATCTAATTCAGGGACTATGGCTAGTGAATATATACAAGAGGAATCAAGAGGATGTAAAGCCCCTCCCGCGGCCCAGCAGCCCAACCCTTCCGGCATCACCTCGTACATAACTGCCTTTCTCTCTGCTTGTAGGGCGTAGCTCCAGATTCGACTGGTGGCACGTTCCAAATCGACCGGGATTTTCGTGCCCGCAATACACTTCCTGAGCAAACTTTCGACCGGGTCTGGAAAGGTCAGGCTAGTCCCATGGATCATGGTGTGACCAAGTTGACGCACAGAACTTGGTTGCCTAAGAGTATTCATGGCTTTACACACCAGCTTACAACTGGGGGGCCTCACCTTGTATACACACCTATTGCATACAAATCATATACCATATTGAGGTGTAAGAAAATGTGGACTGGGTCACCTGGGTCACCGTTACAAGGTGTACCGATTGGTTTAAGGCCGATACCATTACACAAGGTCTGACTACCTATTACAGACCCATCAATATATACCCCATTCATCAGGGTCAACAATGATGATCACCACTAGCATGCGAATCATCATTATCACCACTATATTTATATACTTACTAATATTATACATATACACAAGTTAAACTAAATATATAACATTATATGTACTCTATTATATATATAGATATACATATATATATACATATATATATGGATATAATCACATATATACCTATTAAACATACAGCGTATACTCATCCATCAGGGTCCACCTCACTGCGCCTGGTCACTTCAGGGATTGCCTCAGCTGCTGCGCCAGCTCCCCCCGCTGCAGGAAGAACTCCACGGCCTCCTGGCGTTGAGCGATCTCCTCCAAGTCGTACAACGGAGCGCAAACCCATTGCCTCAAGAGACCTCAGGAATGGATACTCGGATAAGGAATGAAACAACGAAAAAATATGGAGTTTATATAATTTATAACAAACAACATGTAAATCAAATTATGAAAATTTGGAGATTATTATATAAATGATTCTGAGAGACAGTGGTTTTACCAACTTGTTTTGGGAAGAGCTCAGCCAGGGAAGGTTGTTTCGATGTTTTACCAAGAAAAATCAAAATTTTGACAGCAAAAAATGTGGTTCTAGATGCCGGTCTCAGTAGGGGCGCCAGGTCGGAAAACGGAACGCCGGGAACCCCTCTGAAAGTGACACACCATGGTGGGTTTAACAAAGAAACAATCACTGATTCGGCCTTGCATACCTCAGCAACATGGGTGACTTGAAGCAATTAGAAAAATTGGACCTTACCACGAAATGAAGCAATGTGATTTAGCTACGTAAGGAAAACAACAAAGAATTTACCATGGTTGACCAGTAAAAATGAGGATACTGTATCTTACAAACAAGAGGATTCGGGTCTGTCATCTGTCAGGTTGGCTTGAGTTCAGCAACCAAAATTGGGACCCATCCAGTCGTCAGGAGGCGATAGCCCATGGGAGTGCTGGTGTGATCCAGGAAGGACAACAAGCAGCCCTCATATCTTCCTCCAGGGATGTATCCGGTGATAGGCAGTTCATCACCACAAACAAAACTGTGGCAAAATGATGCGAAGTGTCCATCTCCCAAAAAAGAGGAATGGTCAATTTTCCAATTCCACAATTTACAAAACCGGTTCAACCACTAATAGAAGTTGGCAAGGTTGACTACACACTCTCAGAAGAATTTCAGCCATCCTAACGCCAGGTCAGGATCTGAAGTTCATCTTTCATTCATGGGACATTGAAGCTGCAGTATGCTTGATCTCCATTGCTAGCATTTCTCTTGGCAACACAAACACAGTGTTGAACCACTAAAATCCGGAGATGTTCGTTTTAGGTACTCCTGTCTTTCATTCATGTTCATCCATACATATAATATATATATATAGTATATATCTATATTCCTTCATTTTCACTCATTTTCGCCAGATTTCCTCAGTTCCCACCATTTCGCCGGTCCTTCCAAGGTTTCCACCACTTCAATCGCCGCCAGTGCCGTGGCATCCAGCACCATCCGCGGCGTCGGCCCGGTTTGCCCGGCCTTTGAGGCGCTGTCCAGGACGCTCCAGAGGGCCATGGGGAGAAGACGCTCGGACAACAGGCTGCTGGTGAGGTAGGCCATCAACCCCGCAGCCGCCAGGGTAGCGCTGTCCTGAAAACATGAGGAGACTGATGTGACTGGGAGTTCGGAAATTCAGATTGAATTTGCATGAATCTGCTGATGTTTGGTTTCTTTTCTGATTTTCTGGATCCCGGCTTGTGGTTTTAACCTTTCTTGACCACTCTTCCACAAGTGTCGTCACCCACCTCGCCTGAGTCAGCACTTTTTCCACCGCTTCAGAGAAGATCTGTGGATGCTCCTGACGGTACTTCCTCAAGCGATCTCGAGCTCCCAACAGACCTGAAGCGCCGTCCTGAGCCAAAAGGCCATGGCTTTTGGCAGGTATCAACTCAGAACTTGGCTGAAATTCCTGAAGGTTCCTTCAATGGGAAAATAAAAACAATGTCAAACAGTGTAAGAGAAGGGATCAAAAGATATGCTGATTTCGAATCGATGTAATCGGATGTAGGGTCTATTCAAACCTTGGTTTCCTCTCAAAGTTCACTGAAAAATCATAGGGACAGGATTTGATTGGACAGTTCCCGAGCAGTTGGGTCCTTCCAAAAAGGCAATAAAGCATATACAGAATATAAACCAAATGAGAGATGTTTATTTGTCTATATAATGATATATATATACATATTTTTATATATGTATATAATTATATACGCGCAACGCTATATACATATACGTCTGTATATGTGACCAAGCATGCACCACGCATTCGCTACGGCAAGCAAGCGCGCTTTGACCTCCGTCCTGCCGGACGGCCGAGAGTTGAGGCCGGTAGGGCAAGCGCCGGAAGTAGCTCAAGACCTCGCTGGGCAAATTCTCCACATCGTAAACCACCTGGCAGCATGGCTTTTTCCCCACATGGCTGGAAAATTGTTCTGAAAATCCCATGGGAAAATCCACTGGTGAGTTACATGAAATTCAATCCCGGAATGACATAGCCCATAATATGCCGTGTCTGAAAATAGTCCCCATATTGTGGTTTCCATTGCTTCATCATTAAATGCAATCCCTATATATCTATTATATATCTTATATCCCTATGAAATAGCCATAATTGTTTGGGGGCACACACCCCACAAATGGGGATATCACATGATAAGCCCAACATATTCCACTTTGTTTAATGGGGAAACATATTGACAGATGGTCATAAACCCATAAACCATGGGTTTTAGATTGCAAGCTTGTAGTCTTTGTGCGGAAAATTCCCAGAAACTGGGGTATATATATATATAGTTCCACGATATCCAATTTTTATGAGGATAAATGACAATAGACCATGGGATCTTTGATGAAGTGCTATTTTGGCAGAAACTCAAAAGGCTTCTAAGGTATGAAAGGCAATCACATGTGGGGAGTTCAGTTGTTTCATGCCCAACGATTCGGTGGAACTAGAAAATTCTTCACTTCATGTGAGCACAACTTGATGGAGCTACCTGAGAGAGCAGGCTTCTAGCTGGTAAAATCTCCATCTTTCACCATTCCCTCGTACCCATCCCCATGCACCTCACTCGGTTGTACCTGTGCCACCAGCGTCCTTAACGTATTGCGATCCGGCGAATCCACATATTGGCCCAGCTGGAATTGGCTGGTGGCACAATCCACCAGGCAGATGCTGAAATCCAGGCCACCTTTGTGCACGGAGTGGAGGCAGCTAAGCCACTGGAGGTGATACTTGCTGGTCCCAAACGGCGAGCTTCTGTGGTGGGACTTGTTTTAATTGTGCTTCATTTTTCCCAAAAACGAAATGAAATTGTGGTATGAATTGGTGTAGAACCAGCAAGAAATGGGGATATGACCTAATTGCAGAAAATTAGCAACGTGATGCAATGTGACTTTTTTGCACAAAAAAAGCACGTGCAACATTGGCCTCTCTACTGTAGGATTGTCAAGGTGTATAGTCGGTGGTCATTGGAACATATTGGAACATATTGGAACAATAGTCACATGTGATACCCTCTGGTAAACGAACATAACTATGGAAAATCACAATTTCTAATGGGCAAATCCATTATAAATGGAAATTTTCAATAGCTATGTTAAATTACCAGAGGGTAACTTGTTATTGTTGTTATGATATCAAGTCATATAGTTGGTGATATTCGCTTCGGTGAAAGTTGGGTATCCCAAAAGAAAATTTGGTTAGTACTAGTGCATATTCGTGCTAAAGCTTGATAGCATAGCAGAAATGTAAAATACTAATCATAGCCTATATATATAAATCTATATGATATACATCCTTGGTCACCATTTTACTACAAAATTCTACTAAAACCATGGGATGTAGTTGATATCAAAGCACATCGCTCAAATCCACGCACCTTTAGAGCTCTGCTCGAAGTGAAGGTAGGCAAGGAATCGCGCGCCCGCACCTGGTTCAAATGGGTAAAGGGTGTATGTGTATATAATTGTATATCTATCTATCTATCTATCTACCTATCTATCTATCTACCTATCTATCTATCTACCTATCTATCTATCTATCTTTCTATCTATCTATCTATCTATCTGTCTCTCTATCTATCTATCTATCTATCTATTCTATTCTATTCTATTCTAGTCTATTCTATTCGATTCGGTTCGATCGATCGATCGATCGATCGATCTATCTATCTATCTATCTATCTTATCTATCCATCTATCTATCTATCTATCTATGTATATATATATATGCACTCTACGGCAATGAAAGATGGCTAGCTGGGAAATCCCTATAAATGCGCATTTTCAGGGGACATCAGGTATAAAAGTATGATTTTCCATGGAGGGTGTATTATATATATATGTATAGTGAGTTGTAATCCCATTCACCTAGACCTAATCTAAAACTTCCCCCTGGAAACCATGGTTTAGCAGGAGGTGTGCAGGGGGATATAATGGGATCTTGTGGTGACTTAGGGGACTGGCGCCAGCGGATGGAATGGGGTATCCTATCTTTTGGATAGACCCATGTGGAAAACCTTTGTTGTAAACACTGGAGTGCATTGTGAGATACCCCCAAAATGTCACGCATGTTTGAGTAACCAACGGGATGGACATACTGGCACAACCTAGTGCCGGACCTCTGTAGATCATAACTTGGGAGTGGAACTACGATACAAAGACCTGGTGGATAGAGCCGAAACCGTTGTGGCTTGCTAAAAGACTAGACACAAGAAGTGAAAGTAGATGTTCTATACCATGGTGAATCTTAGATATCTGGCAAAAAAAACTATTTTTTAGCTGGTTACTGTAGTATACTTTACCAGTGATAGCAAAAGATTAAGCTGTACCAGTTCGTATCTAACCAAGGTAGGCCCAGCTACCAGGAGAGGGGATACCATCCAACTACATCCAACTACTGGTACACACCACCATGCTACTCGGACATGCCCCTCTGGCGGATCAGGACTCCACTCCAGAGATACTCTTAGGATGGCGTCCCAATATGTTGTCAGCTACCAGAAAAATCAGCATCACCAGGGGCAAATTCACAAACTAATTGTGGTGGTGGTGGGGTTTCCAAATGACTATAAAGCCCAACCAATTGACCATCACGAATCAACCATCATTTTTCAGTTATAAAGTTATACTCATGTTCCATAGATTATGTCATCCCGAAAACATACAGTATCAGGCAGTAACCCCTATACTATATCATCAACCAACCATCATTTAAGTCAATTATGTCCCTATGTCTTTGATGGTACCATATGAGTAAAACAATGTCACAAACCATCCCCCAGTCATCACCATTTTTATAGGTGGTATAAATACACCATTCCTATTTTTGGGTGGTTTATGACACTATTAAAATATGATGAATTATTAATGTGGTTTACCCATTAATATTAACCATTATTAACCATTACCAACCATTATCAACCATTATCAACCATTATTAACATTTTCTGGTTGGTGGTTTCAACCCTAAAAAATATGAGTTCGTCAGTTGGGATGATTATTCCCAATGGAAAAATAAAAGCCATGTTTCAAACCACCGACCAGAATCATGACTGAACCATGGGGCATATGGCCACGATTTTCATCTGGCTTCATTTTTTGGTGGGTTGAGAATGGGATTCCCCGTGAAGTCATAAAAATCCCCACAATATTAACCATTAGTAACCATTATCAACCATTAACCATTATCAACTATGATCAACTATTATCAACCATGATTAACATTTTTGTTACGCCATCAACGGGGTCAACTGGCTTCGTGCTACGGGTCCCACCCTTTTTACCCACCTTGCAGCAGCTCCGGGTCCACCAGCGTTCCACTGGTGAAGACCTCGCAGGGTGCCCGTTCCACGCAAATCGGCCCGGAACCTGGGGCCGATTAAGCCATGAATGGAGTTGGGGTTAGGGCCGGTTAGGGGTGGCTCATGGAAAATGATGGAAATATATGGGAATTCCTATTGAAAAACATACATAAATGGTAAGTTATAGAAGATTTGCAGTTGTTGTAAGATCTGAAAGCTTGGTTTAGGATAGTTTACTCCAATATATATATATATATGGTGGCCCCCCCCTGTACCTACCCTTTCTGTACCTTTACCGGTATTTACGGTGTTTTTTGCATATTTTGGGGTATATATTTTTTTACCGTTTTTTAGGAGGTCCTAGGACCTCACTGGAACCAAGAACCAAGAACCAAGATTGCACAGAAAGTCTTGGGGGAATCTTGGTTCTTGGTTCTTGGTACTGGGGAGGTCCTAGGACCTCCTAAGAGGTCCTAGGACCTCACTGGAACCAAGAACCAAGAACCAAGATTGCACAGAAAGTTTTGGGGGAATCTTGGTTCTTGGTTCTTGGTTCCAAGGAAGTCCTAGGACCTCTTAGTTCTTCTTCCTTTCAGACTATGTCTTAAGTATAATTCATACTAATGTTGAGCGAGTGTTTTTCAGATAACTTGTTATCTGAAAAATTGCTCCCCTCCAGACACAAATCAACAAAAACCACTACATAAACATCATCAACCAATAACCCATAAAATCACAACAACACTTCAACCACAGAACCCTCAACCCTCAAAAAATCTAACAGCATAACCTTGCCCAACTATCACCCCCAAAAAATATTATAATTTATGTGGTATTTTGTTGGGCAAGGTTAGGTTGATAGAAAAACTACATTATAAGAACATGTTCGTTGAAAATTATTGTATTAAAGTGTTAGAGTATTTATTTTACATAATATTTATTTAACTAATATTTTCCACAACTTCTATTACATCTATCACAGTATGGTATTATATTGTCTAATGTATGGGT
>Ga0126342_10011211_pt1 | contig 16015 bp, 11 predicted proteins | sample Cyp1metagenome_FD_92528 | JGI IMG/M metagenome (GOLD analysis project Ga0126342, IMG submission 92528) | Coral microbial communities from Lord Howe Island, Old Settlement Bay, Australia - Cyphastrea 1 metagenome | ecosystem: Host-associated > Invertebrates > Cnidaria > Coral ... | reverse complement strand
TAGATAGATTAGATAGATTAGATAGATTAGATAGATTAGATAGATTAGATAGATTAGATAGATTAGATAGATAAGATAGATTAGATAGATAGATAGATAGATAGATAGATAGATAGATAGATAATCTAGTTAGATAGATAGATAGATAGATCGATCGATAGATAGATAGATAATCTAGTTAGATAGATAGATAGATAGATAGATAATCTAGTTAGATAGATAGATAGATAGATAGATACATAGATAGATAGATAGATAGATAGATAGATGATTGAAACCTCCAGCCAGTGTTATGTACCTGCTTCCACCTTCTTAAGTCTCATGTTAGATAGGGTAACGCATATTACACCCTGTATTTGTTCTTCACCAACAATCTGGCCCTCCAAGATAGCTAAGTTGGCATCTAACTACAAAAACCTGGGTCTACGGGGAATATATCTATAGTTAAATGGGATATTTTGAGTGGAAATATTATTTCTGCCCCACCACCAACCGTCGTACATTTGCCATACTATGTTATACATGATGGACTCTTGATTGGGTATTGGTTACTATACAACATCCCCGAACCAGGTTGTATACCCTGTATATCTAAATATACCCTTGGGGAGTTCAACGAAGCAATTAATAGGTAAATCATCATAGATCATCTATCAATGGACCATTTTCCACGTTAAATAACCAAAGGGTTAATATATCTGTGTTAGTTTAGGGATGTCAAAGATACCTTCACCACAGCTTTCCCCACAGCCTCTGTCTCTTCCGTGGCTCATCTTTCTCTGCTTCCAGGTCTCCCAGTTCAGCATCAGCGGGCGACGTCGGCGACCGTGGCGCGTTGTTTCGCCGCGAAGGGTCACCGCGACGGCTGTGCATGGTCAGAAATCCATGGCCCCATAGAAAGCCTGGTATAGTACTGGGGTGTACTGGGGGTGCATCCCACTTAATGGGTTATGGCCCTCTGTAATATATGGATTATAAACCACTTAGTAAGTGGGATGCACATCTAAGTATACAAACGTAGCTATTGAAAATGGCCGTCTATCGTTGATTTACCCATTAATAGCATGGTGATTTTCCAGTTCGCTATGTTAGTATGTTAGTTTACCAGAGGGTAAGTCTACGGGAGAAACGTAGATCTATGGATGATTTGAGGTTTGATGATGACCTAGGGAGGAGTCCTGATATGTCCTGATACAAATGGGCCTCCTTTTCAGCTGCTCGGGGATGACCATCAACGAACTCCCAGCACTCCAAGCTGAAACATCCCCATTGTATGGTCCCAAAACCGTGTACCCGGCCTGGTAAACTGTCACCAAAAAAACGATGGACAAATCCACCATGTTTAATGATTTAATGGGTAAATCCACTATTTCGACTGGGCCATTTGACCAAGTTCGCAAACTGTAATCCCCTCCTAAACATTCCTAAACCATGGAGGGTGTTTTACAAATGAATGGGGAATGGGATAGTCTACGATCTCCTGGAAACCCCAACAGTTCCGGCTTTCCGCCGGGAAAACATGGCTTTTGATGCGGCTAATGAGCTTGATATAGCTTGATAAGGCTAGAACAACTGGGATCATGACTGCAAAAAAAAAGTGACCAAACTTCACCGAAAAAAACAAAACACTTCTCATGGTGACAAATGTCGTGCTGCGACCCTGACCTCTGTGCATGTTTGAGATTGTTTGATGCACTCTGCGGAACGGTTCTGCTGAACAATGGATCTGGTATGCAAACCGTCCCAGTAAATTCTTGTCAAGGTTTACCTACAGAAGAATGGGTTTGCACAACTCACTTGGGACAGTTTGTGAGGTCTCCTCAAAAAATGTTGGCTGCTGAAAGATCCGCTGGATCTGGAGTTGTGAAGCATACTGACATATAATCATCCCGTATGTAGATAGAATACCCACTTAGGATAATGATATATGATATACTAGTATTATGATATATGTGTATGTAGTGAGAGTTCATGCAAATATGCAGTGCATGTTCTCTGCTTGGCTCATGTGCTTTGTCTTGCAGCTGTTTGCTCATCATGATCTCAAACAGCTACGATTTCAAAGCCTAACTTCACCAACATCTTGGGAAAAAAGAAAACATGCACATGGAAAATGCATGCTAATGAACAGTGCATGCGCATGTAGGCACAGATTGATGTTGTTTATATCATGTTCTATCATGTGAATCACGGTATGTCTATACATAAATGCGAATGCCACATAAATAACTCTGCCAGAGGCATTCTTGTCTCCATTCAGTCCCAGGGTGCCCCTCTGGAGATTTAGTCCAAGTGGACATGAGATTTGCTGCCCCTTAGATGGACAAGATATTCAAAGCTGTTTCATGAAATGCAACCCCCTGCTCCCAAAGTTCAATGTTAACGTCAATTGAAGTGTAATGGGGCCCCACTGGACGAAAGAAATCAACTGTAGCACCACACAGCTGTCGCACGGTGCAACCAGCTGAGATTTGGTGGTGGGGGGTCTCACCCAGTGCAAGGTTTGAATATTTTTGTCCATCTGCTGTAGTGATACCATCTGGTAATTTAACAGTTTGCTATTGAAAATGACCATTCATAGTGGATTTTCCCATTAAAAATGGTGATTTTCAATAGCTATGTTAAATTACCAGAGTGATATTTGTTGGCTTATAAACCCGATTGAGATATATCTACCACCGCAGATTAAGTTGGTTTGAAAAATCCCATTAACTACAGATGCAGGTAATATCTACCATAAAACCACATGAAACCTCCTTCTCTCTTAAGAATCCTAGAAACCATCTTGGCTAAAAATTGGGGGAGCACCTTTCAAAACCCGTCAACTACATGGCCAACCTACCTAAAAAAATATTTCATCACCTATGGCTAAAGACTAAAGTACCAAAGTATCCAAAGTTTCCCCAATCATACTTGCATGGTTTATATAACCGTCACCTCTTGATGATAGAATGAAACATTCACGAAAGCTTCACGCGTAGCATGCTCTGCCCTGTTTCATCTGCGCTTGTTCGTCGCGAGCCCCTCAGTCTGCGACGAACAAGTCCTGTTCGGCGCTGCACCAGCGTCAGGTTGCCATAAATCATCCCCAGTAACCCCAGAGTTTGCGGGTCATGTTAATGGTTAATCAATGGATGTTACCCTCTGGTTATGACTATATAACATAGCCATGGAAAATCACCATTTTTTAATAGGTAAACCATCTATAAATGGACCATTTTCCATGGCTATGTTAAATTACCAAAGGGTAATGGTTAAATTACCAGAGGGTAATATGGCTCATGTTTGGTTAGATGTTAAAATCCCAAGACACAGTTGCCCGTTTCATTTTTGGTTTTGCCACATGTATACTATACATGTGGCAAACAGGAAAAGATCCACAAGTCGGACACGCGGAAATGATGGGGAAAACATGGAGAAACCATCCCTATCCCCAAGTCCCTACCTATGACATACTTACTATCAATAGAATTTCGTGATTGTTAGTTACATGTGTCATCTTCCCAAAGGTCAAACTTGCTGCAAGGCTATATGAAAAAAAACAATCTATAGATCCCGTACTTACACATGTGCAGTGGTTAATCAGTGGCTTGAGGCGTCCGGAAATATCGGAAATCAGCCGGAAATCAACCGTTGCATGTCAAGTCACTCGTGGCTGTTGGTGGCCGTATCTGAATGGGTGATATGTGTTGATGGTAGGGTAAGTATGAAGGGATAACTGTGAAACACGGGGGAATTGCCCATCTACCAGCTGATTTTCCTCCCTGACCATTCCCCCGCTGTCACTTACAATTCCCTTGCTTACGCCAGAGTGACAGCCGACTTTTGCCCAATGCACCCATGGTTTATCATTATCGTGTTCCTCATTAAAATTGCCACTCGGGGACCTACAGTACCCAATGTTTAAGACACAAACACACACACAAATAGGATATAGTTGGTTTATATAGTCTTTTCATGTCTTTTCTGTATCCCACTGCATGCCTACTAAGATCCCATGAAGATCACATTAAGATCCACATGTTTAAGGTTAAATCGTTTGTCCTATTCCCTCTATTTATCATCATGTTCCCATTCAAAATAGCCATTTGGGAATGTACCACATTTTGGACAGACCAACATTTGACATAGTTGATGAGTTACATGCCATTGTAAATCCCCATAATATATCCTCCCCGTTGGGCTGGAGTAATTAACATCTTTCAGAATCTTTCACCAACTTTAAGTTAGGCCATTTTTTGTCAGCTACTAAGCATCATTTACGTCGTAACTTCATGATCTAGTTAATCCTGATTGATTAATCCCAATAAAACCAAATGAAATTTACATGTTTCATGGCCCTTCTGTTAACCCCCTGCTGTAAACCCATGTGAACGCCCTGTATAGAAGTATAATGACATACCTAGACCCTCCAAGTACCTCAACAAATTGTTGTAAACCATAAGTACTTTTTACCATCTTCTACCAGTTATCGCTAGTTGGAGGGTCTATAGTTATCATCCATTAACTATAGTTGTAACTTCTGACTAGTTCGTTATAAGCACCATAAACATCATAAACCATAGTTGTTAAGACTGTTAAGAGTTATCTTCACCAACTTAGCTCAACTTGGCTTCTTGAAATCTTCCTTTATCCCTGCAAGGTGGTGCCCCCCCAGTTTTTTTGTTGGTTTATAACCCCCCATTAAGTAGCTCGGTATATCAACCATAAAGCCTAGTGAAATTGGAGTTATGTTCACTAACTGCGCTTTACAACAAAATCCCACTCAATCCCACATGAATTTCCACATGAAATCCCACTAAATCCACTAAATCCCATTGATCACTATCCCCACTACCCTCTGGTAAACGTTTACATAGCTATGGAAAATGGCCCAGTCGAAATAGTTGATTTACCCATGACAAAATGGTGGATCTTTCCATGGTTATGTGAGTTATGTGACAGTTTACCAGAGGATATGACTTGGCCCCAACAATAGACACAGCTGGACGTGTGGGCTCCACTAAATTCCACTAAATCCCATTGAATTCCACTAAAATTCCACTCAAATTCCCTGAAATTCCATGAGATCCCCACTAACACACATTCTGGTTGGTGGTTTTAACCATCTTGAAAAATATGAGATCGTCAATGGGAAGGATGACATCCCATATATGAAATGGAAAATAAAACATGTTTGAAACCACCAACCAGCATTCCACTAAAATTCCACTAAAATTCCATTCAAATTCCGCTAGAATTCCACTCAAATTCTACAAAAATTCCCTGAAATTCCATTAGAGATTCCCACTAATGTCAACCCTGGATTAATAAACCCCAAACGGCTGTTTACTTGGGAGGGTACCATCAAAAAGTATCAGATGAAATGACTATTGGAGGAGTACCCCCCTAATTTTCATAAACCATGGTTTAGCAAAATCCGGGGTTGACATTAACTCACTTCAATGGGTGAAACACTGGTGATTAATGGGATAATGGTGGGATAATGGTGTAATGATAATGGTGATCAATGGTGATAATTCCACTAAAATTCCACTGAAATTCCATTAGAGATCCCCACTAACACACCTAAAAAATCACCAATTTCACTAATGTGTGACATTAATGTGTGTTAGTGGAATTTAAAATTCCACTCAAATTCCACACATTAATTGGATGAATTCCACATTTAGTGAAATCAAGGCGCCTCCAGGTTGGTGACCCGCACCGCGCAGCCCGAGGCTGCGCGGTGCCCGCCGCCGCCCAAGGTCTTGGCGATCTGGGCCACGTCGGCGGCCGAGGCGTGCCTGAGACCGCTCCGGGGGAACCGGGGGAAGTCGAAAAAAATGGTGGAAAAATGGTGGAAAAATGGGAAAATGGTGGAAAAATGATGGATAAATGTGGATAGATGGTGATTTTCAATCAAATTTGTGACCACCAACGTGCTGGTGAATGAGAAGAAATGGCGATATTTGCATGGGATTTCATCTGGAAAAATAGCTTGATGACCAGCAAAAACATTGAAACAATGATTCTAAAATCTGATGCACTTGGGAACTGGCCCGTACTGGTCTGTAGCTTAATAAGTAAAAGAAATATTTCACCAGAAAATGATGGAAAAGTGGGATTAGAATTGAATTGGGGTTGTTGGACACTAGTTTCCTGCTAAAAACCATCGATTAATCCATTGCCGACCATCAACAACCCATAATCTCTTGCAAGTCCTTACAAGTTGGTTTATAGATAGTAAGAAAAGCAGGAACAAAATGACGGTATAAGCTATATATATATATATATATTGCACCCAGTAAACATATGATCATGTTTTCCCCATTGCAAATGGGGAATTTGAGGAGTTTAACCAAATTTGGGCAACAAAAATGTGCTTCATAATGACCGTGTTTTTTTTCTACAAGCAAGAATGATGAGTAAACTTCCGATGCAAGCAATGAGGATTTCCCTGGGTAGACTACGTTCATGAGTGGCGTGTTTTTCTCCAGGGTCTGAAATTACATTTTTAGAGGTATCGGGTATCGTCGAACTTGAGGTATCGATCAACATGCAAACCTGGCTTCCTTGCTCCAATTCAACAGCCATTGTTTTTTTACTCCAGGGTTGACATTACCAGTAGAACGTGGCAGAAGAATCACCCGAAGGATACAGCATGATGCATCACGTAGACCATCCAGTAAACTAACATAATGTAGATGTGGAAAATCCACCATTTCTAGATGATGTTCCCATGAAAACCTCCATTGAAGGAGATTTCCCATTGCCATGTTTGATTACCAGAAGGGAAGCTGGAATGCAACAAACGCTGTTCATAAACTTGGCTCACTTCGCTTGATATGACATATTCTCCGAAACAGGAATCAATCGGTCACCTGAAGGTTCTCATAGGTTCTCCCAGATTTCAAAATCCAACTTTTCCTTGCTCAACACATCATTGAACCTCATCTGTTACCCTCTGGTAAACTAACAGTTTGCTATTGAAAATGGCCATTTACAGTTGATTTACCCACAAAAATGTGATTTTCCCTAGTTTTTTGTATGTTTACCGGAGGGTAACTCCATGTTTAGTGGATGTTTCTTGGATGTTGGTAATGGCGATTTTCCATAGTTATGTCTGTTTACCAGAGGATAACAACTCCGATTTCCAGGAGAGTGTCGCTCCGAAGAGACTTCGGAGAGAAATGCTCCAGGAACCCTCCTTAGGTGACCAGCCATGAAGGTGGATGGATGGAAACAACTTGATCTCTTGGGAATTTTGGGAGAAAAAATAGGTATACAACACGATTCACAACAGATCTTGGGTATATATGATATATGTGGAAGTTTCCGAACATGGGGGTTACCCCCAAATCATCCATTTTTTTTAAACATGATTTTCCATGAAATAAACAATCCATTTTGGGGTCCCCAGGGGTACCCCCATTTCAGGAACCCCCAATATATTCCCAGATTTTTTTACTGGGAAAGTCACCATGGTTTTAATACCATGTAGTGCGGGGGATGCACATCAAAGTAGGGAGCTTCTATGTTTAGATATAGTACCCCCCCTGCTCTCAAGGAAAATGGATGAGATTAGATTTGAAATGACCAGCTGCTGGTTGGTTGAAGGCCCGTTTCCCAATTCATGGATCAATCAACCTGACAGTTTTTTATTTTTTCTCCTCCTCATTTTGGGCATAAATATCATCCGTGATATGCAAGGATTCTGAATTGCCAAGCTAGATTTCCCCGATTTTTTTGCATGGAAAGATCATCACATCCCCTTTCAAACCCTTGGCATGACACCCCCAAATGATCCAAAATGAACAATTTACCCTTTGGTTTTTAACATAGCCATGGAAAATCATAACTTTTAATAGGTACATCATCTATAAGTGGGTCATTTTCCATAGCTATGTTAAATAACCAGAGGGTAATTCAACCACTAAAGCAGGGTGTCTGGCGGGGTGTCCGTTACTGGAGGCATGGAGTAGAAACAGAATGCCTAAGAATCTGATGAGGAATTAATACCCAACATAGCCACCGAAAAGCGCCATGTTTAAGGTAAATATCTATAAATAGGCTGAGTTTCATATAGCTATGTCACTATTATGTTCATTTACCGGACTGCATGATGCAATGTAGTTACATAGACACCACAAACGTAGCCACCAACACGCTTCAAAAGGGTTTATTTCCCCGCAGTTAAGGGCAATCCATGCAAAGATATGAAATGTGATAAACCCAGCAATGCCATAAACCTCTAATTTTGGAGGGTTGATACCACCAACCAATTCCTGAAATTTGGGATGGCTTATTCTTGGATTTCGACAATAGCGCCGGAATGATCCCGGGCTGGGTGGCTGCCCGTCAGACATATTTTCTGACCCCCCATGTGAGACTCAGAGTGGGTTACAATAAGTTACTTGGTAAGGCACCAACACAAAATTCAGAAAAATGGTCACTGACAGTCACCCATTATTTTCATTAATGTAAAAACATCACACATCAACAGAAAATTCATCAACATTCAGCCATTATATCAGTCTACCTTTTTTTTTTAAACATCCCCATATTAAAATGGTACCCTCTGGTAAACGTTTACGTAACTATGGCAGTAACTATGGAAAGATCCACCATGCTATTAATGGGTAAATTTACTATTTCGACTGGGCCATTTTCAATAGCGAACTGTTAAATTACCAGAGGGTATATCAATCATTACTAACCCATTATTAACCATTATCAACCTATTATTAACCTATTATTAACCATTATTGACATATGATGAGAGGCTAGTCACTTCCTTTCACTTCCGTTAAATTAATCACCTAGTATTAACCATTGTGGATTAATCACCATTAAATCACCATTTTCCTATAGTTTTCCAATGGGAATCACCGTTAAATTACCAGAGGCTAGTCACTTCCGATTGGCTCCGAGGATCTCCAGGCTTGTTGCCAGGCAAATATTTCACACACATGGCATAGCTCACGCCTTCCTCCACGCCTTGGCATGGCATCGGTGGTTGGTTGTCCAGGTGGTTGTCTTCCAGAAAAAAACGTTGGTTTATAAGCCATAGTAACTATAGAATACTATACATATAGCTAGCATAAATTTAAAACCTAGTGAAATTGGAGTTATGTTCACACCTCAAGGCATCTTCCCACAAGAAATGGACTGGTTTGAGGGAAACTTTTACGGGAAGTTTCCCATACTTCATGGGAAAAATCAATGGTTTCCTGTTGAGACAGCCAAGGGGCTTCAAAACTCCCTTGCTGCACTTAGATTCCAAAGGGAGACAAAAACCACATTTTGCAACACAGGACCCAATTAGGGTCAACTTGATTACCCTCTGGTAATTTAACATAGCTATTGAAAATGGCCATTTATAGTTGATTTTCCCATTAAAAATTGTGATTTTCCATAGTTATGTTAGTTTACCAGAGGGTACATATTAATAATCATCTTATGGCCGTGAGGGGTAAAATATCAAAAACCAGGGGAGTCTGATTTTTTCGCAGTGATGGATTGCTGAACCTGAAGGTCATCGTTTTCCTAGGCCACGGGGGATTTTCCATGTTTGAGGACCCGGAAGGTATATGGGGATGGGTCAAAACCCTGTACCCCTGGTGAACATCAAAATAGCTGGTAAATGGATGTTCATCCCCCTAAAAATAGTATGTATAGGTATTGATCCATAGCCATATTCCATAAACTATCCCAATAACCATTCTTAACTCATGGTTAACCCAATATGAACCATTCTTAACCATGGCTATCCCCTTTGGGTCAGAACTTCGCTTCCCCTTCAATAGAACAAAACATCCACCAAACTAGCTTCTTTGGGGGATGTTCATGACCCGGCGGAAATGATCGCTGAAAGTCAGTCATGCACTCATTTGGGCTGTGATTGTTTGTGTTTGTTGCTGTTGCTGTTGGTGTTGGTGTTGTTGTTTCCCATTTATTTTTGGTACCCTCTGGTAACTTGACGGTTTGCTACGAAACAAAAATCAATTTTCATGCAGTAATCATCATCCATATCATCCATAGCGAACTGTAAGTCATTACCAGAGGGTAAACTACGAAGTTGGGTCACTCAGTAGGGCCAATGGCTGAAATTTACGGGTCGTTTGCAATTTCCGGCCATGAGCAGTTCCAGCAGGGATGTGGCCGTCATCAAGATCAATGTATTTGTATCTATGTATCTATCTATCTATCTACCTAGCTGGCTAGCTATCCAGCTATCTATCTATGTGTCGGTCTGCCTATTTGTGTCCTCTACTGCACCCCCAAATTTAACATCAAATCCAAAAAATGCCGTTCCATGTTCAATTTAGAGGGTGCATATCTATATGCACCAACCCCATCCACCCATCGGACATCACCCTCCAAAATCTAAAGTTCAGCACCTCGCTTCGCCAAGGCATTGCCTTGGAACGGAAGGCAAAAGTCAAGTATATCAATTTTATGTACCTGCCATACTGTGGATGGTTGCAGTTGATGGTTTATTATCCCTTATACCACCATTATTTGCAGTGTTTCATAGTTACCTGAGACTTACCAACGGTGCAGGAATTCCTCCATCTACCGTATGTAAGGTCCATGTAAGATCTGTGTTTTGATAATGCCGAAAGAAAACTCACGCCAAAAAACCTGGGTGCCTGCTTTATAGGCATGACTGCATGAACCGTTGAAATGCAAAAGCGGTTGTACACCCCTTACATACGTTGGAGGATTTCCCATTTTTGTTGATAAAATCCCTTGATAACATCGTGGCTACCTAACCTGCCAAAAAATCCTCAAGTGTCAGTTGCATAGTATATTTGCATGCATATATGTGAAATTTTGACGCTCACTACTGACTCAACCAAGATTCCCCATTAAAAAAAAACGAGATTACTGGGGTGAACCACCAAGTATAAACAGCATTTTGTTCCACCACAATTCTATCTGGAATCTCCCCACGTAGATGTTGTACATGGTTCTATTTGGGTTATTTGTTATTGACCATTGTTTGGGTAAATACCCATGAATGGGTTACGAAAGAACCGTCGTTGATGGATTATTTTTGATGGGGCTATGGTTAATCGATGATCACTGTATCTATACGTGGAGGTTTTTATAGAGATCAACTATATACATGGTGGATGTTCCATTGCCACGTTGATTAGTAGAGGGTGTATACACACACATATATACAATGTGAGGCCCCCAAGATAGCTAAGTTGGTTTATAATTCCAATAACTATGGTTTATGGTACTTATAACTATAGTTACTGGGGTTTATAAACCAATTATTAACTAGGGCGCACCACATTGTATATATATATAATATACGCTATAACGTGGCTATCCCAATCCATTCCCCAGTCATCACCACTTTGATGATGGTAGAAACCATCCCCAACTGCTAAGTGTATGGCAGCCAAGTTTCCCACACTACCCCATTTCTTCTCTAACTGCAGCCCCTTCCCGTGCCTAGCTGATTTTCCCAGATAAAACCTCCACCGCAAGTGGATTTTCCTAGATATTCCTATGATTTTCGCATTGAGATCTGGTAAAACCACCTTTTTTTTGTGGGTAAAACAAAATGCCATGTTTACCATCCCCCAACAAATCACCATATATACCCTCTGGTAATTTAACATAGCTATTGAAAATGGCTATTTTTAGTGGAGTTTCCCATTAATAGCATGGTGATTTTCCATCGTTTTTTGTATGTTTACCAGAGGGTAGGTGCTATGGAAATCCCATTCCCAGTGCCAATTTTTCCAGTCCCAGGTGCCAAGTTCCGATGGCAGCACTGTGGCATTCACCACGAAAGCCTTCAGCTCCTGGAGCAGGAGCTGATGGCGATGATCGACTGGTGAAGGTAACCACATGTGGAAAACAACGAGTAATAGATGGGAAAACGTGGTAAAACCTTTAGTTATAAAACACATGTATAGGAACTGATGGAATGACCAGCAGTTATATAGTACGAATTTATAGGACCTTAACTGACCTTAACTATTCTTTCTAGATTTTCTAGGGGACTTGACTATCCTTGGGACTGAATCATGATCGAATAACTTATTTGGGGGACTCAACCAGAAGAATTCTAGCGATTTAACCATCACTTTGGTGGGACTTAACTTTCAAGGGATTAAACATGTTTTTTAAAATACAGATTTAACCATCATTTACGAGATAACCTAAAAAAAGAGATACCTTATGAGGTTTAACCTTATATAACGTTTAACCATGGATATAAAAAACCTTATGAGATAACCCATAGGAAACCCCTTCGCGATCACCACTGACTTTCCGGGATGATATCGCCCCAAGTTGGGGGACTGGTAACCTCGAAATAACTATGGAAAATCACAATTTTTAGTGGTTTTTAGTGGGTAAACTATGGAAAATCACAATTTTTAGTGGTTTTTAGTGGGTAAACTATGGAAAATCACCATTTTTAGTGGTTTAGTGGGGAAACTATGGAAAATCACCATTTTTAGTGGTTTTTAGTGGGAAAACTATGGGAAATCACCATTTTTAGTGGTTTTTAGTGGGGAAACTATGGAAAGATCCACCATGCTATTAATGGGTAAATCAACTATTTCGACTGGGCCATTTTCAATAGCGAACTGTTAAATTGCCAGAGGGTATGATGGATTATGATGTATATTACCTGGTTGGTGGTATACCTACCCCTCTGAAAAATGATGGAGTTCGTCAGTTGGGATGATAAAATTCCCAATCTATGAAAAAATAAAAATGTTCCAAACCACCAACCAATAATGGATATATTACGGATATATCATGATATATCCAAATTGGACATTGGAGTAATAATCTCCAAACATGTTTCCATCAAATTCCTGAGGACATCACCTTCATACGATGTGATTTAGGTCAAACAGACTAGGGATATAACAAATATAGGATTCATTAAGTCTACAGTACGGTACGTGAAAAATAACATCTAAGCAAATTTCCTTACTCAAGGAATCTGTCTTGTAGAATTTGGGAAACCTCTATCTCAAAAGGAGGAGGTTGTGATCTATAACATTCAGAATTGGGGATGTCACCAATCAAAATGGGATCTCTGCTACTTTCTTATCTACAACACCCTTGATTGCGATACTTGGGCTCTAAATATTCTACATCTCCAAATGCCCATCATATTCTCATCATATTCCCGTTCATCAGCCGGGGGTCTGTTGGCAGGATTGTGACATGTTTCTTCGGCCCTCCGGTGTCATCAAACACGGAAAGCTGGGACATCCCCTAAGACAATGGATGTTGATATTCGACCCAAAAAAAGCATAGCCACATCTCTTTGGTTCATCCCAGGTGGAATCTGCATGACTAAGTAACGGGGCCAGTCCCCCTTAACCATCTGCTAGCATTGTCCGGCGCAGCAGCAGCAATGCATGTTTCTCTACTGGCCATCCAACCAGTTGATCGTACCCGTCGTACCCGTTGCGCAAACAACCCCCCTTTTTTTTCCGGATAACTTACGATAAAGCCAATAAAGCAAACAAAACAAAATAAATTTCTGTTGTGATTGTCATTGTCTGATTCATTTACAAAACCCTATGCGAGCAAGGCACTTTCTATTTGTCTAATCACGTCTAACCCATTCTAATCCCATGATACTGGCTGGTTGGGCTTCCCATACTATCTTTCACAACTCCCCATAGAAGTAAATTAGGTAGCTATAGGGCCGCTAGGGCTGGTGCAAGTCCTATTAAGTCCAACAAACCCAAGGAGATCCACAGAGCACGTTCAAATCATCCTGGAAATTCATGTCGCACTTAGATCTCTCCATCGCATTTAGATGGGCCATGGGATTAGCGATTCCTGGTCACTAAGTGGTTAAATAAGATGTTATAAGTTCTAACCCTCCTGCATCCCAACTATATTTTATTTACGAAGTTATATAACTACCCTCCGGTAATCCAGTTTCGGCAATGGAAAAATCCACCATTTAGTTCGTTGATTTTCCAAAGCTCCATGAGGAGTTGGGCCAGCACCGTTTCGGGGAACCTCCGTGGCCGGCAGCGACCCTGACCCCCCCATCCCCTGTGCACCGGCGCGGCTTTCAAGCGCCGCACGCGCGCGGAACGCGCCTGAGCCTGCGCTCCGTTGTGCGCGGAACGTGTGGTGGCTCACCACATGGTGTGAAATGGGGATTTAATCCCATTGATAGGGATATGATTTTGAAAAAGATGTGTATATATTATGTATATATTATATATATATATATATGTGTGTGTGAAATCTCCATGATAGAATGTTTATCCATTTTTGGCTACTTGGATATTCTATAATATGATTAATGTGGGTACAATTAACAGATATCTTTTAGGAATCAAACACGGCTGGCCGAGAAATTTAAGTGAACTCAGTGGAAGTTTGCTGGGGAAGTCATCAAAATTCACCCCGGCTGGCAATGAAGCAACTGGGCCGTGATCCTACAAGGTTGTGCCCCAGTTCGTTAGCTAAGTTGGTTTATAACTCCCATTTCACTATGGTTTATGGCAGATATAACTATACTTTTCATGGGGTTTATAAACCAACAAACATAACTGGGGGGCACCATCCTGTATACCCGGTTCTGAAATCTCTTGAATCAACGGGGCGTGAACTGATGGCATGGCCAAAATCCATCAAAATCCATCAAAATCCATGAAGTTCGATGACCGATTCGCGAGTTGCTCCCACATCTCATGAGAATCATGAGACCATTTGATGATGGCCCAACCACCATTGTTTCAAAAAAACACATATAATTTGTGAATATAATATATACCTGTTCAGCCTGCGATATCCCACATCAAAACCTCTTGGGTGGCATGCTGTCATCCCCACATTCCCGACATTCGGTATAGGTAAAGTAGCAATGGATAAGGCCCACAACCATAGACTCCTCTAATGTAAGGATTCTTCAATCACTTAGTAAAGTCCGTTTTTCCCTCATTTTTTGTGCAAAGTTAAGTCATCGGGTGGCGTTGTAAACCACCCATTTATGCTGCAATTAAGTCCTCCCCGACCTCACGATGATTGGTGGTTCTAATTTAATGCGTGTCCCCATCACTTTTAATTGGGACCACAATTTTCAGGGCTCATTACTGACCTTCACCACTTCATCCCTTCTTTGCTGGAGGCTACTATGTATGCAGCGAATTTCAAGAAAATTGACCCCTCAGTGGTGCCCCATTTGCACCGAATTCATCCTAATTCCAGCTGCATTGATTCCGAATTTGCAGTTCAGAAAATGCCTCTCTGTTGACCTTGTCTAGTTGGCGGTTGAGCCATCCCTCTGAAAAATGATGGAGTTCGTCAGATTGGATCATCCCAGCGATTGGGGAAGTCATAAAATTCCATGGGTTCCAAACCACCAACCAGTTGGTTGACCTTCTTAAACCTGGATAAATCCGAGTGGCCAGGATCTTTTTTCGTTTGACATATCGAGTTTTACTCAGTTTGACAATTGCCATAAGATCCTGTGTTGCCTCAGGTTGGCTGTGCAGTTGGGATACTTAGTATTGAGTCCCATCTTGTGACTAAATCCCCTAGAACTCTTCATTGCTGAACTGGCTACCTCCCTCATTAAAACATGAAACTACCATGGCCATGGTTTACCCAGCTTCTACCCCCACAGTTGGAAAGAACATATGTTTTCGTTTGATCCCTTTTTTTCGATAGTAAGTTGGTTAACCCTCCTTTCACCAAGGTTGAATTGCCTAGATTGCCAGCATGAAAATAATGTCAAGTGAGGATTAATAATCCCCTCCCGATTAATCAACCACCATTGCCCCCCCAAAAAAAAGTAATTTAAAAACAGGTGGTCCCCCGAGATTAATAAACCGGTGGGCCTACCCCCGATTAATCAACCACCAGTGCTGAAATCCAATTTTTTATCCAACATTTGTTATTTCCAATTCTATTTATTTCCAATTGTTTTTTACCTTTTTTTTAATCATCATTGTTATACTTCAGGTTTAAGTTGATCATTGAAAATTTCAAAAAACAACTATTCCCCAAATGATCGATT
>Ga0126342_10011210_pt1 | contig 16015 bp, 15 predicted proteins | sample Cyp1metagenome_FD_92528 | JGI IMG/M metagenome (GOLD analysis project Ga0126342, IMG submission 92528) | Coral microbial communities from Lord Howe Island, Old Settlement Bay, Australia - Cyphastrea 1 metagenome | ecosystem: Host-associated > Invertebrates > Cnidaria > Coral ... | reverse complement strand
GTATGTACGTATGTACGTATGTACGTATGTACGTATGTACGTATGTACGTATGTACGTATGTACGTATGTACGTATGTACGTATGTACGTATGTACGTATGTATGTATGTATGTATGTATGTAAGTGTGTTTGCGTGAACAAGTATTGCGTGGGCAAGAGTGTGTCAAAGAATTGCGTGTGAAAGAGTTGTGTGGGACAGATTTGTGTGTAAAGGTGCGGTGTAAGAACGTACTGTGTGTAAAATGTTGTATGTACAGGTGTTGTGGATAAGTGGTGGGCAATCATGTAGCCAAAACCGGCATACCAACACCATGAGTAGAGGTGAATGGCAACGGCCGGTCTTGAAACCATGCGCAATGTGGCCGAGCAGTCCGCGCAGACCGTCATGAGAGCAGACAGGCGCTTGGCGAACGCAAAAGGTTGCAAAGCCAGAACGAGCTTCGCAGAGGTACCTGGCAGGCCAGGTCAAACATCAACAACACGAATGTCGATGTCGCCAAGTGCCACGCCTGCCACGCAAAGTGACGGTCGATGTCGCCAAGTGCCACGCCTGCCACGCAAAGTGACGGTCGACGTCGCCAAGTGCCACACCTGCCACGCAAACAGCCGCGGCAACCACGGCACCAAACGGGGCCCAAGCGCGCCACCAGAGCCAGTCCAGTGCCATAAGTGCCACGCCTGCCACGCAAAGTGACAGTCGATGTCACCAAGTGCCACGCCTGCCATGCAAAGTGACGGTCAATGTCGCCAAGTGCCACACCTGCCACGCAAACTGGAGGCCGATGTCGCCAAGTGCCACGCCTGCCATGCAAAGTGAAAGTCGATATCGCCAAGACCACGGCGCCAAACGGGGCCCAAGCGCGCCACCAGAGCCAGTCCAGTGCCATAAGTGCAAACGCCTGCCGCGCAAAATTTGTGAACAAGTTGTGTGTGTGTGTGAGTAGCTTGTGTGTGAAGAAGTTGTGTGAGAGTAAGTTGTGTGTGTGAGGAAGTTGTGTGAGAGTAAGTTGTGTGTGGACAAGTTGTGTGAGAGTAAGTTGTGTGTGTGTGAGGAAGTTGTGTGTGTGTGTGAGTAAGTTGTGTGGGGAAGTTGTGTGTGTGTGAGGAAGTTGTGTGTGGACAAGTTGTGTGTGTGTGTGAGTAAGTTGTGTGAGAGTAAGTTGTGTGTGGACAAGTTGTGTTTGATGAAGTTGTGTGTGAGGAAGTTGTGTGAGAGTAAGTTGTGTGTGTGTGAGTAAGTTGTGTGTGGGGACGTTGTGTGTAAGGAAGTTGTGTGTGAGTAAGCTGTGTGTGGAAGTAAGTTGTGTGTGGAAGTAAGTTGTGTGTGTGTGGACAAGTTGTGTGTGAGCAAGTGGTGTGTGAGGAAGTTGTGTGTGAGGCGGCGGGAGGGGAGGCGGCGGGAGGAAGGAGGAGGAAGGAGTGAGCGCGGGAGTGCCCAACCAAAAACAAGAACCCCATACAAAGATGTGGGGAAATAATAGTTGCAGGGACCAAGCACGTGACTGATTTCAAACAGAAACGATGAAAACAATGAAACAACAGGATTCAAACAACGATATTGGGATTAATTAAAACATAAACAAGCGTGATTAAACCAAGAAGAGTTGGGATTTGACCATGAAAAGGTCATGGGAACCAAGTTGGACTATTGAACAAAAACAGGTAAAGGTCAAGAATTAATTGCTGTGGAACTGGTTTGTTCAATGTGTCTCTACAATTTTTGCTTTTCACATCGACCATCATTGACCTAATATCATTCAACATGATTGGATCTGAAAGAACTGTTCACCACGCCTGTGTTGTGCGGCAGCTCATCGCGAGAAGGCCTTTGTCTGCCGCTGCCTCACGGGCTGCAGCGGCGGCTGGCTCTGCGGCGCCAAGCTAACACGAGCTAACATGAGCTGCCGGACTTGCAGTCTAGATATAGGTATAATTTACCCATATTTACCCTAACATACCCTAACCTTAGGGTCTGGATGGAAACCTTGGGTTTACACGTGACTTGGATAGTGGATCGTAAGAGCAGGCAAAAAACCCGGATACTCCTGTCTGATGCAGCAAACATGCAGATATGCGTATTGACCACTTTTTTTGTGCGATATTCAAAACTCGGTCCCATGATCTGGTAGAAGCTTGCTTCTCTGTCACCCTTCCTCGTCCATTGTCAAGTGCGGCAACCGATGCAAAGCAAGTTGTTGTTGTAGCCGGTTTCATCAGTCTCATCCACTGATTGCTCGGCTGTATACTTGACACCAACTTCAACCCGCCATGCAGACAAACCCTTGTGGTACAAACGCATTGTAGCCCCAACCGCCGAACCCCATGGGAACTTATCCAAAGTTAAACCGAAGACCCAGGAGAATATCAAACTTTGAAAGGCCTGATGATTCTTCATGTTATTATGTTTTACCTGCCCATGTCATTCAACAGTGACATCTGGTTTCATTGTCATGGTGTCACTGCACCGAGGGCTACTTACTTGGTTACCAAGCATCAGACACAAAGCGAACACCATTAGGAATTAGGACCACCACTGCATCAATTAACCTTATTGAGGAACCGCTGAACCAAATTTGTCACAGTTGTTTCAATTCTTTTTTTGGCAAATATTTGCCATAAATGCCATCACAGCAAAAATCAAACAGCCCCTGCCGGATTTGCAGTCTAGATATAGGTAGAACTTATCTCAACATACCCTAACCTTATCAATTTGTGGGGTGTGGATGGAAACCCTGGGTTTACACGTGACTTAGGCACGAGAATGTTCCATCCTAAGTGAGTCTGACAACTGCATAGAAGGGTCTAGCTCTATCAGAGTCTTCCACCATCTCCTACGCCGCTGTGTGTAGCTCAATATATATTCCAATGACTGTCTTGCCAATTTGCCAATGGTCCACCAATCCTCTGACCATTTGCTTCTTCCTGCGCTCTGGGGAAAAACATGAGTCTTGATCTGAGTGATATGCTCCAAAAGCACCACCACGATTCACCACGCAGTCCCTCAACGATCTTGTTGACAAGAGGTCCACGATCAACAGGCTTTGTCGAAGACGATCTCGCTCCACCGGCTTTCCCGGAGCTCGGAGCCAAGGGAGGTTTCCAAGTGTTGTCTCCTGACAAATCTGGAAACGCAGTCATGTCCTCAGCCTCCTCATCCTCACCCTCCGCACCCACAACTGGGTCCGCAGAAGCTGATTCAAACAAAACTATCCTCAGACGTGTTGTGAACTCCCAATCATGAAAATGTCCAGCACCTTCATAGTAGATGTAGGATCCCGACTTCGTCTCCAAAGGTGTGGAGCCATACTGCCCCTGAACGAACTTCAATCCATTCACGGACATGGCAATCTTCCGTCGCTTCGGGATCGGGAGGTCCGCTCGGCCGCGGGTCGGACAATTGCAGAACCTTCCTCAAATTGAGGTCGGCCAATTTCAAGAATAGCGAGATTCAAACTGTCATACGGGGTTGCACAAAGATTCCCTGGGCCTGCGACGTACCAGGAGTCAGGTCGTCACCTGCTCCGCTACCAATGTGAATTTGGTACGGAATCGTCAGCAGCCCACCAATTTTGCAAGTAGCGGCACGCCTCAAGGGCCCTAAGATCCAAACGGCAACAGCATTTACATGTCAACCTGGGCCTCAAAAGAATGCGACATGAGGTCAAATTGACAATGAGTATTCTGATACATTGTTAAAATCAAAAATAATAATATTAGTAATACATATTAAGATATAGATATAATAATTTAAGAATAACTATGACTATGATGATGATGATGATGATGATGCTGATGATGATGATGATGGTGATGATGATGATGATGATGATGCTGATGCTGGTGATGATGATGATGATGATGATGATGATGATGATGATGATAAGGTACATTATATGCCGGTCGTAGATGATGGGAAACCCAATATTAGTATCCCAATAGTCAACACCCTAAGTGTGAAGGGCACGCTGGTAGCAGTACAGTTCAAGCTTCTCGGACGAAGATGGGACAGGTGAGTTTCGCTATGGTTTCATTCAAATTGTTCAAACTCTCCATGTTGGGCCACAAGGTAGCCTACCGTGCAGTACTGTTTCGGCCTTGGCCACGGCATCCATTGAAACCAGCTGAAGTTGGAAAGTTGGACCTTGTGATCAAGTTGGCATATGAATGCGTATGGTGGGTATGGCCACCTTGACATATTTAAAATGAATCATAATCAATCATGGTCTCATCTAAAGTGATGCAAATGATTTCCCATGATTTCCCATGATTTCCCATGATTTCCCTCACAAAACATAGCCACAACGGCTCCCCATTTCGATCGCCTTGCCGGGCTGGACAGGCAGCTTCACGCCGCCCTTGAAGATGCCACCCAAGCATTCCAGCCTTGCCCAGGCCCCAAAAAGCGATGGCTGGCTGGGGTCAAAGCCCTATTTCCTAGGTCCTAGGGAGTTCCTCAGAGTGGATCCTGCCATACGCACAGCTTTCCAGGGAAATATGATGATAGAGAGTTGGTTGCCTGCAGTTCTGCCCAACTTCCAGTTGCTGCTTCTAGCTTATGTGGGCGGAATTCAACAAATTGATCTTTGGAGGGTCCGGGCCCAATGGGTTGATATCCAGTTGGACTCCTGCTCTCATCGTGGTCGGCTGTGCGTGGTTTCTTCTCGGGGGGCTCCACCATCTCGGGGTCATCTTTCCTGGGGGGTTTAACCAGACCCTGAAGTCATGGCCCTGATGTGGGCATTACAATTCCCAAATCATCATTTCAGTGAGCCATCATTTGCAGCGTTGTGAGGTCGCTAGAATTGACCCAGCCCTTTGCTTCCGCAACCGTATCCCTGGAGTTGTCCAAGGCCTGTTCGACCTTCTTAGCTTGCATACTAAAAGACTTGCCCAACAAAATCCTGCAGAAGTTGATTGTGTTGATTTGCTGGGTGTTTGACGGTGTTTGATGGTTTCAATATGTTTCAATCTATCTTTCAACCCATTCCAAAGATTAGTCAAGTGGGATTATCCTCCCAACTGGCGCCAAGCAGCATCGTGGCCGGCAGTCGGTCCCCGTGGTGTCGGTGGCTCAGAGCCAATATGGCTGCAGGGCTCCAGAAATTGGTGTTTCAATGTGGCATTGAAATTGGAAAATCCATAAAATCATCTAGTTATAGGCTTATATTTAAAAGAAAAATCCGGCAAACCATGTTTGATTTGATTCCTAAAGGGTTTACAAACTTCAAGAGTTCGCTTCTTGGCGGATTTCATTTTAGATTTCATCTGTGACTTGGGCGGTTCTCGACGGAGCAATGTGGGATGACTTGCCCATTGAGGGGATTTCCATTGCACAATGGGACTGCTAGAAGCGCAATAGTGAATGGGAAAACCCCATCCGTAGTGCAAATACAACTTAAAACGAAAGACCGGACACCCACTTGGTTCAGAAACCTCTATATATATAATATAAATATATATATATATAATTTGTCGGCCTAAATTGCTAGTGACACGGGTCCTTTTGAACGTCTGCGCATCCCTATTGTGTCAAGAATGGGCGAGCAAATTGATACAGCATCCAAGACTCGCCTATCCCTCAAGACCCTTCCCAGCAGACGCACCTCTAGAGACCTGGGTGTGAAGGGGCCCAAGGGTGGACCAGATTCTTTACAAATTACCTCTGAAATCCAACCAGGGGCCTGGCTTAGCTTACTTATTTACTCTGCATTTGTTTGGGTCCGGCATTCTTTCCTCCTGGTAACCCAGAAAAAGTATGCAGCCAAAAAAAACAGTCAACCAAGGCTTACGCAGAGGGCAGCATATGGCAGCAGTCTGTTTGCACATCTGCGATCTGCCACTACGCAATTTCAGAATGTAAAAGAATGCAGTGGAAAAGGAACTGATAATCTATCTGATAGTAACTGATATATCTGATAGTACATAGGCACTGGTGACTTTGGTGCAGTGCTGAGGTGGGCACCCAATCATCAGCTCCACAGCTTGATTCGCGACAGCGTCGATGTGGTATTTCTGATGGACCTTGGATGAGCGCAAGCCCCGAGAAAGGCATCCCTAAAGATCCAAGACGGAATCCGGTTGCTGTCTGCGATTTGGAAATCTGTCCGAGCCCAGTCTTTGGGATTCTTTGGGTCCCATGTAAGTTGTCAGAGGCATGGCATGAAGCACATAGGAGCCCCCCTCGAACCATCAGCGGTTCTCATCTCCTCCAAGGATGGGTAGCTACTGGCCCAGATCCGCAGATTCTCTACGAACAAAGTGGTTTGATTTCCATCCCCACCAGCTTAGACAAATCATCGGGTATGATTACCCACCGAGATTTTATGGCAGAAATGTTTACATACCCTTCACCTAGGTTGTAATGGGTTATCCATTTTGGTTCGGGAAATGCACAATCTTGTTGGTTGGCTCCCCAAATACAAACCATGATTGTGCAAATACAGTACCCTTCATCAAGGTCTTACCCAGTGTCCTGGCAAATTATACATAACCCCATGAAAATCCCAAACCGAAATGTCAATTGTTGAAGGATATTTAAGGTCACTTTGGGATGATTCCCCTGTGCCAACCATCATGTTCAAGCTTCTTGTCTCAGTGCAAGCTTCTCATGCTGATAGTGGACACCATTGGTAAACCAAATTTACTTAGTTTAAGGATATGATATGTCCCATATTTCAGACCACTTTGGGATGATTCTCCTTAATTTTTAACCATCCATCATTTGAGCAGTGTTCAAAAGCCTCTGTTTTGCACTAGTTTGTTTAGTTTTCGGATTTCCCATCAATTGTGATAATCCCCCAAACTAACCATCAACCAACCATCATGTGTAAGTTATCCTATGTTTGATGGTTAAAACCCCTATGATTGTTGTGAATCCAATTTGCAGACATAGTTGTATCCCCATAGTACGATTGATATAATCATGACTACCGTCATTTGTCAGTTATATCATTATCCACTTTATATTGTCATGGTTAATGCAATTAAAAACCCTATATAGTACATATAGTTTCGTCTGAAAATAGGATACTCCTAAATCCATGCATACTTGTACAGTATTCCCTATTGAAAATTGCCATAACTGGGAGGTCAATCCCCCATTTGTTCGGCACGGTCATTTTAGTTTCAAAAAAATGCGGTTACTACAACAATAGTTGCTAACCCAAAATATTAGCCATATTACTAATGCATGTTTACAATAATCATGACTACCGTCATTTATCAGTCATATCCACTTTCTGTCCCCATATGTTTATGGTCAAAACCCCTCTAAAAAGATCTAAAAAGTACTCTAATCTGGGTAAATGACACTAACCTGAAATACGACTATAGGATAATCCCCTGCAATCCATGATTCTAGTGAGGTCACTATGGCTATCTTCATCAACCAGGTTTGATGCAGCTGCGGCACCAGGTCACAGCCTCTGTCCACCTTGCCACGCACCAGGGCGCCGCCGGCCACCACTTCGCGCATGGCCTGGCCGCAGGCATTTTTTCAGAGGGCATTGGTGGATCTGGGGGCGGAGAATCCATCAAAAATATGAGGGTAACCAAGGAAATGGTGATTTAAGCAATCACAAATAGATCGATACTATTGATTTTTACCACCAAAAATATCGGGTTGACCAATGAACCAACAAAAATGAAGGGCTAACCATCAAAAATAGAGGTTTAACCATCGAAAATAGGAGTCTAAGTTCGGCCAGCGGCCCACCAAGGGGCCCGGCCAAACTATGCTTTCTCTGGCACCATGGAGAACGTGTTTAGGTAAACGAAAATCAATATAGATATGGTTCATGACTGGCATATTTTAGTTATGTAAATTAAGAGTGAAATGTCCCCGTGTTTCCGGTGGTTTTTCCATCTCCATGTTGCCAGAGGGCACACCAGCGGCCCTGGGACGCCACTTTTTTCATTCCTGGGCCCCGCTGAGGTTTTCCGCTAGCTTCAGCGCATCCGCCAGCCGGGCTGCGGAACGATCCAGGGATGCGGACACCTGCCGCGAGTGCGGTAGCGGTTGTGGGACACATGGGAAACGTGGTGAAACTTCGATATGGGAAACTTCCAGAGTTGTGAAATGAAGTCTGTGAAAAAATGAGTTGACCCTGGAGATCAGTGGATGATGAAAACAGTTTTGAAGGGGATGTTGAGCGGTGCCTATCTGTTTGCTGTTGTCAATCCTCGCGGATAAAATACCTCGGATGTTTTACTGTGAAAGAAAACTGGATAAAATATGTTCAAAGAAAAAACAAACACGTTTTCCACAACGTGAGGTCCATGTATACACATATATGCATATAGATCTACATGAATGTGTGTCATCATGCATATGTATACATATATATATGTGTGTGTTGTGTATATATATATGCATACAGTATGTGTGTGCACATATGCATTTGAACAGATATAATGTATACATATATATATGTGTGTGTGTTGTGTATATGTGAATAAATGTATGCATATATATATAATTATATCGTATGTGTGTGCGCATATGTATTTGAATATACATGTGTAAGTATGTATATATATATATGTGCGTGTGTGTTATGCATGCTGCATATATATATATATACATATATGTATATATATATATACATAAACATTTACGCTTCTACTCGAAAGGATGGATCTTCCGTTTCCATGCCAGTGCATGCCAGCTTCCATGGCCCAGTTCTGACCTGTTTGGCATGCCTCTCCTGTGGCGACACTCAGTGGTGGTTGAGTGGCGTGTGTGTGTGGCTTCTTATATAAAAATGAAAAGATGAAGGAGTTCTAATTGCCAGGTTAGCCTCTTCAAAACTAACGGGCTTGATCAGGTGCAAAAATTTGCCTCTGATTCTCATCCAGCCGCTGATCATCATCTTTGATTCATCATCATTATTTATTATTCATCATCATCATCATCATCATCATCATCTGCTGCTGCTGCTGCTGCTGAAAGAAGTGAATGCGAAGGGATGAATGAAAGAACCAATGCGAACCATGCATCAAAGAACAGGCGAAAGATGGGACAAAAAGATGTAAAGGGAGGGACAAATGCACATGTCGGTGGATGAAAGGGTGGGCCAGCCTAGCTTCAACGGCTGGATTTCTGAGAAATTTTGACAGAAAAATCATATCTTCAAGGTTGGGCCAGCCGCTAGCCGCTATTCCAACACCACATGGTGGTCAATGAAATATCCCCGTCCGTTCATACTGCATTGCTGCACAGTCATCTCCCCAAGGGAAAACCAAGCTCAGCTCAACAGCTTGGGATGCATAACCTCCTAATCGCTGGTAGATTACATCCCCAGTACTGGTAGATCTCTGGATGTAGAAATTGTATTGCAGTAGTTCGTGTCTCTGCGTTGCTTCCCAGAGATTCAGATTTATTGCAATGTCATAATGTCAATTGTTCCTTTGGAAAATCATCTTCCAAACCAGTCTGTCGAGTTTATTGGGTTCCACCTTGGGTTTAAGGGCAGCATCTCTCTTTCTCGGTGCTGAAATCCAAACCCAAACCTCACATGTTTGTGCTTGCTTTTATCAAGTTTTTCCACATCGAGCCACAAAAGAATACGGGTTCAAAATTCTCAGCACACAAAATGAATCATCATGGATGATTTAGTACGCAAAATGAGACAAATGAGCAAGCCTGTTCGTGTCAATTTGGGTCGCGACCATTCTCTACCCATAGGGATTGGTTCGAAATCCCTCAGCTTCGATAGCTTTGTGCTTGATTGGTTGGGCCATCTTGGAATGATCCCCGATAGAAAACCCTATGGCAATTTCTCTGGCAAAGAAAACCAGCCATTAATAAATGATTGACCTCTTAAAATGATGATATTCCACTGCCATGTTAAGTATTGTGTTACTTTGTATTACTCATCATTCATGATAAGGTTAGCAATGGGTCAAGCCATATCAAAACCATTCACACAAAAATAGCTCCCATAGCTGGATTGCAGGATCATCCCAGTCAGTAACTGAGGAAGAGAACCAGGCCTGGTGAATAAGTCCCCTAACCAGGACCAAACATCCCGTTGATGAAATAATATTATTTGTTAGAACGCCCTTGCCAACCGGATACTGTACATCCACTTACATCCAGTTACATCCAGTCAATTACACTATATATAGACTAATGACTTATATAGATCTTTGAATGATCTTTGCATATCAAGACATATGGATATCAAATGATCTTATATACAAATTATCACTTGCATCCAAGTAATTACACAACATTACAAATCACTTATAATACATAAAATATGTCTCCGGGATACATATTTATGATTATTTATGTGTATAATGAGCGCTTACACTAATCACAATACATAAAATATGTATAAATCCCTTAAAATAATATAAATATGTGCATTATCTTATGATGATTTGCTGTGAATGATGAGTGGGTCTCCTCCTGCTATGTTAATCATCTAATATTTGCAGTATCTAAATCATATTGAATCATCATATGTTGCCCGCTCCTTGCAGTGGATCTCCTCCTGCGCTTCGCGGTACTTCTCCGCCGCCAGCAGCGACACCTGCTGCAGCTCCGCCGCGCGGTCCGCCGACAACGGCAGCACGGGGCGCCAGCCGTCCGGCAGCGCACGGCTGGTGGCTTGGACCTGATGTGCCACGGGGCCCGGCCACGGGTGGGGCCCTGGGAAACATGGCAACATCCCAAAAAAAGATGGCGAAAATGGTGAAAAACCTAGAAATGAGATTAAATATGATCAAATGAAGCGTGGAAAAACATCGAACTGCAAGCCTGGAAATAGTGTTCGATCTTTTTGGATCTTTTTGGGCGTACTATATGGTGACATTTATGTGCGTTTTTTTTTACATGAAGGGTTGGCAAAATGATGCAAAATGATGATTCTTGGGGCGGCTGATGGTTTGGAGGGAAAAAAAATTGCTGGAAGCGTTGAAGTGATCCATGGCAAGGATGATAAGAACTAAACGACCTGTCGGACCTTTGAGCTGTCCGAGTGCGTCCAAGTGATGAAGGGGTGTTTAAACAGAATGAAAAGTTATATAACAAAAAAAACTGGATCTTTTCTGTAGTGGTCAGTTTTCAGCACACGGGAGCAATACGGAGCGAGCTTCAACGACACGGGAGAAGCAAAGTGGGTTGTTGCAAAACATTTGACTAGTCACAACTAACTAACAGTAACATACAGTAACAACTAACAGTAACTAACAATTTACTAGTCACAACTAACTAACAGTAACTGACAGTAACTAACAAGCACCATCAGATCTCAGAAAAAATTCCTGTGCAGGTCAGCAGGTCCCCGTGATGGCTCCGCAACTTTCGTATCTTCACCGCTTGATCAATCGATTGATTACGGCTAGTCAAGAGGATTGCCCGGGAAAGGTTCAGTATATCAGCAAGATATGAAACTACGACCATGACTACAAAAATGGTCCTCCGTCCGTTGATGGCTTTAAAAAAACAGCCCGACCTACCATTCAACAATGTTTGCCCAGACTTTATTGCGTTGGATCCACCAACAGAAACCACGTCTGTCCACGGCGAACAAAGTCGCCGTGCGAAAGAAGTTGGGAACCAACTCGTCGCCCGAAGCCTCTGGAAGGAATGGATAGATCGATTCGATAGAATCATAGATCACAAAATGCCAAAAAAGATGTAAAGAAAATGTCAACATGCGAACGGCAAATAAAGAAAAAATAAAGATGGAAAGTGTAGAATATACAGGACACCACCTCTCGGAGGTTTGAGATGCCTGAATTCGAGATGTGTGGCAAATCAGTCAGCTCCCACATTTCATTCACAGTTGATGAGTTGATGGCTGATCATTCCATCATTTTAGGATACGGCTCGCCGCTGTTCCAACACTTCGTGGCCGCTGCTTATGTCAAAAGAACTGGCAAGGAGGCAAAACAAAATATGTTGCAAGGTTTATAATCTTTAGCTTCAGTATGCTTCAGTACATCCATGTTGAGGTACCCAAGAGTGGCCCGCTACAGCATCGCATGCCTCCTGCAACTGCTGCTCAGCATGCTGTACCAGGCCAGTGAACCACAGCAGCAGCGGCAGTCGGGGGTAGTCTACCCAAGGACTCGTTAGGAGTTCCTGCGAGGATTACCCTGCGGGAATCAAACATGGCAAGCTGGGAAATCCAATGGAAATCCACTATACATGGAGCTTCTAATAGGGAAAATCATCTACGGTGGATTTTCCATTGCCACGTTTGATTTCTGGAGGGTATGGATCAAGGAAACTCTGCGATTTCGATTATTTCGAGCGGAAAAAAAAGCTTCAAAAAATTGGCATTGAACTTTGAAGGTCAAACTTAGGCGATTGAACGGAAAGAACTGGATGTAAGAAATCTTTAAAATTTTAAGCACTGGGAATTCCGGGAAGAGAAATTAGAGGACACCGCAATGTTGTGCGCCTTTTCTTGAAACCAAGTCTGTGAAGTATGTTGGAGAAAATCTATATAATTCCCCACATCTGAACAAGGAAGCTGCAGGAAGCTATTCTATTCAGCTGGCCCCACGAGAGTACGTATCCGTACACACAGCAGTGCCTTGCAGTGTCTTTCCAAAAGATATCAAAAGATCAACCTCCCAGCTGGATGAAAAGGGCTTGGAAATGGTTTTCCGTTGCATGCAACCACTATGGGTTGCAACCCCGGCTTGCCGGAATGGGTCAACTACAGGGATCACAGGGTATCTTCCCATGCTTCCTCCCAAAGGGCTACCAACGGCTCGCCCGACAGGAAACCTACCTCGGACAGTGACTTGGGAAATGACTGAGGGGAAATCCATGGAAATCCTGGAAAACTTCTGGTTCTTTGCGATCTTTCAGCCCAAATCCCTTGGAAGATTTGGAAAGATTTGGACAGACTGACAGGATTTGGCAGATCAATTTAGATTTGGATTTGGTTTGGCGGATTGATGCCGTTGCATTCAAGAGAAGAATCAAAGAACTCATAAGTTCCGATTGGAGTTGCCATGAGTTGCCTACGTTACAACCAAATCACCAATTGGAACGGCTCGTCCTTCACGCGTCGTAGCAGCAGAACCCGTTTTTGTCTATTGTCTTCCATTGCCAATCAGGAAGGAAAATAATCTTACAAACCCATGCCAAATTTTACTCCCTATACATCGTTTTGGTATGTTTTGGGCATTCCAGTGCTCTCTCAAAGACTGCCGGGAGTGTATTGAGGCTGAGCTCCTTTGTCATTTGTGGGAGGAGATTCCAGAAATATTTCTGGAAAGCCACTCTTGAGGAGTTCCCATCTTTCATTGCCATTTCCACCACTCACCTTAGATACCCCATTATGATATTCAGTGACTCAAAATGTCCGAAAAATCAAACGCTGCAACCTAGCATCACCAAAGTTTATCCCCTGGTAACTCAAGTTATCTACTCACTTTAGATTGCCACATGGTACCCAGTTTCGAGATGGTGTCGTCTTCTTATTGCATAAATTCCATGCTTTATTGGGGGATTATCGGCGGTAATCTCCATGTCCAGTGGCTAAATCATGCTAAGGCTAAATCCAAGTTTTTGGGGTTGGTCACTGTGTTACTAGCCAATCCATTTCTACTATGTTCTACTGGTACCTGGCAAATTCAGGGGCTGGTGACTAGAATGACTGGAAAGAAAAAATGTCTAGTTGTTCGTAGTTGTTCTAGTTATAGTATGTTATAGTTACTAAATCCATGTCCCCTTTCCACCGAGGCTCAAAGCCCGAGAGGAGACACCGCGCGGCCAGCGCCGAGACACACTCCTAAACGTGCAGGGTAGGGTTCAAGGGCACACCACCTCACAAAAGAGATATGTAGAGTCACAAATATCTTGAGACGTTCACATACAATAACAACCCAAAAGTTTAAGTCGGATCTTTACGGTTTGCTTGTTTTTTGGGTGTTGCTATAAGTTCACCAAACATGTCGGGTTTCACCAAGAGGGTGTTGAAACATGTTGGAACAGCCAGTTGCAGGCTGGTGAAATGGGATGAAATTGGAGAAATGGTGGTCATTTGGGGGTGATCATCCTATTGTTGGCGTTGCAAATGGACATATTTGAAACCAGCCCGTCTTGTAAATGAGGAACTTGATCGAAGTGTCACTCAGTGTCACCAAACACGGTGGGTTTCGCCAGCCAACATCACCCAGCCATGAGAGAAGCATCTCTGCATAGTGCCCCTGAAATATCACTTGGAAACATCGGAAAACGGCAAAGTCAGGTAAAGGTTTGGCCATCGAAGGATCAGCATTGATGGATCTGCGAAGGACTCAGGTCCCGAAGTTCAAGTATTCTCGAATCAACTGCGACTTTGGGGACTTATACGAATACATTAAAATTTGGAGTTTACAGCATACCCTTAGGGACCTTAATTAAGAGTTTTCAAGGTTCTTTGAAGTCCTTCATATCCTTGGTTCGTGCCTGAAAGGCCCCACATGACAATCACTCAATCAGCCTGGCAACATGATCACCAAGGCAAGGTGAAAGGCAGAAATTGGTTCATAGTTCTTCTGTCATTTTGGTGGGTTACAGTGCGATAAACCAAACTACAAAAATTCAACCAAATAATACCAAATATACCAATTTAATCATATTTAATCCCAATTTAAGCAAAGCAATTCAAATAACTATATATAACATGTATTGACCCTCTATCCTTGGGGACGCTTTATCCTCTGCCAGGCTTCGGCCAGCCCCGTGGTTCCCATGCGTTCCGCCAGCTGCGGCATGCTGCTGGCCACCAACTGCGCCAGCGCCGCCTTATCGCCGTGGTAGCCCAACATGGCCGGGCGCCGGCTGAAGAAGTCCGGGCCCAGGATGTCCTGCCGGCCATGGTCCACGGTTAGGAAGCTGCCAATCACCATACTATATATAAAGCAACCTTCCAAAAAGCCGTTCTCGAAAAATGACCAAATCCCTACTAAAAGAGTGAAGAATGACTTTTTCTGTAGTTTTTTGGGTGCTACTATAAAGCCAGTTTTAGGTGGGATATACCCCAGACATATGTGGGTTATCAGACTGTTACTATTTTGGGATCCACCCCCAAGTCGAGACTTCATCTTTTTTGGGGGGAAGGAAAACACATCTCAATTTCTTCAAAATGCTGTACATAAATTGTGACAATTCACCACGAAGAACGAAGGTTGCTTCAGTAGTATGTTTTCGTATCTTCACCATTTTGAAAGGGCCAAGCTGCATTGGAAAGGGGGCTGGGGTTTTATGGGAAGATACCTACCTGCCACCGTGAAAAGCAGTGAAATAACGCAGCTGTGATCAGGAGAAGGGCTTAACAATTTATGATGAGCACAATGCCCTGGTCCTCAAATGGCGGGTGTTTGTCAGGTTTGCCATTAATGTGGTAAACTGATCACCCCACTCATCAACCATCTGCCATTTTGGTTGCCACACTGGAAAACTGATCTATCAGTTTTTTTTTGTGCACAACCTTTTAACGACCATCCAATACCCATACCTGATGTTAGGGAGGGTGACCTGGGCTACTGTCCAAACGTTACGAGATCAAAGCCTACTGTCCTGCAGGTTTCAAAAACAAATCTATTGCGTTATTACGTGTACTTAGGTATGCATTTGCACAAATCTCTGTGTGTGTGTTCGTGCGAATATACATATATATATATAAGCATTTAATATATATATATACAGTATATATATAGACACAGACGAACATGCATGCATTTATGTCAGGGAAATCTATTCAAGAGCCCTCTATTCTTGAAGGTTTCATGCCACAAAGGTCTCAACCAACCGATGTGGTATGAGATGCTCAAAAAAGGCAAAAGGCTCTTGAATGGACTATTCATGTGCGAAAATACAGGTGCGTACACAACATATACATATCTGTGTGTGTGCGTGTGCGCCCACCATACACCTTCACACAAAAAAAATACTTTACTTCGTGTGATCCCCACCATGACATTTATACATTTTCTTACTGGCAAATCTTCTGGCATTCTATCTGACATATCTTCTGACATTCTATTTGACATTCTATCTGG
>Ga0126342_10011209_pt1 | contig 16017 bp, 18 predicted proteins | sample Cyp1metagenome_FD_92528 | JGI IMG/M metagenome (GOLD analysis project Ga0126342, IMG submission 92528) | Coral microbial communities from Lord Howe Island, Old Settlement Bay, Australia - Cyphastrea 1 metagenome | ecosystem: Host-associated > Invertebrates > Cnidaria > Coral ... | reverse complement strand
GTCGCAATGTTCTGAAAAGGAGCGCTCTGAACGGCCAAGAATCGTGGTTGGCGGCAGGTTCAACTCTTATATCATTTCAATTCTTCAGCATTGACTGATGAGATGTCCTTTGATTTCACCATGCTGTGGACAAGTCAAGATAAGTTCCATCCATACTAAAGCCATTAGCATCCCAGGCGGCTCCCGACTATGATCCTTGAAGAAGAGGACAATGTCTGGATGCCTGGCTTTCAGCTCTGATTCCTTGAGAACCAAAGTGAATCTTGTTTGAGGCTCCAAAAGATTGCCTTGCCCCTGAGCAACAAAAAAGGGTGAGCTTCGGGCTGAGATGCTGTGAATGTGCATTTTGGTGTTTTTGTCTTTTACTGTATTATCCGTACATGTCTATCGATTGATTTACATGTACAAAAATCTCTATCTCTATCTCTATATCCGTATCCGGTTTATATATGGGGGTTTCCATAAAGGGGGGGTGCCCTCATTTAAGTTTGATTGTTTATAATGGAAACTCACATTAACATGTATGATTTGGGGGTACCACCATTTTAGGGCATTTCCATATCTATATCTAAATATGGACTCACACATACCTGTATGCATAGATACGTAGATACATGGATGCGTACATACATAGATAGATACATAGGTAGGTAGGTAGGTAGGTAGGTAGGTAGGTAGATATAAAGAAAGGAAGAACGAAAGAACGAAAGAACGAAAGAGCGAAAGAACGAAATAACGAAAAAAAAAGAAAGAAAGAAAGAAAGAAAGAAAGAAACATACGTACGTACCTACATAGATGCATGCATCCATACATCCATAAATACATCCATAAATACATCCACAAATACACCCACAAATACATTCATAAATACATCCATAAATACATCCATAAATACACCCACAAATACATTCATAAATACATCCATAAATACATCCATAAATACATCCATGCATGCATGCATGCATGCATACACATATGAAAATTCTGCAAAAACATATATTTAAAGATGTGCGAACATATGTACTGTATATCTATGCAATGATAAATGTGTATATGTATATGCATCTACTTGTATGCATGACATGACTACACACATACACACTTGCTCAGAATTGTCATTGCGAATTTTGTTGTGGAATGCATCTTACGTGCAAAAAACACTCCAATTACACCTGACAGGAATGGGTCGGTGAAGAGAGCCGACAAAGTATCAAGAAGCTACCATCGCCATAGCCAGTGCAGAATGGAATAAATTGGAAGCAGGCCCTTCCCTTTCAATGAAGCCATATCGCTCCCAAAATGACAGATTGCGAAAACCGTACAGGAGCAAATCGGAATCAACGTGTTCAGGTTTGGTTGGAAAAACTGTTTGCAATTCGACTTACCGGTTCTAGGCTTAGCCGGTTGCCATTCAGAGAAATGATAAAAACGACGCAGGTACGCGGAGCTGATCAGGCTCTGTATCACCACGAACTGACAGTGTCTTCGTTGGGCAGTGTCTGTCAGTCGTGCACTGCCCCCCTGCTGAAACTAAATGCAAGCCTACTGTTAGAAGCTTTACATCTCTTCAGATGTTTCACACACACGCCCCGCTGCCGCGGGGCTTTTTCGGAAGAAGCATGGCGGATGCAAATGACGATTCTGGTCAGCTGGGTTCGGATCAATTGATCAAAATGCCAGAGACAAAGAAACAAATTGTTACGTTACTATACAGAATTGAGAACGACGTGGTCACGGGATAGCTTGGTCATCTTCATCAGAAAAGTCCGCGGGGAAGTCCTCTGGGTTGGCTTCTTGGGCTAGGACATTGGCAGTGACTGCCAAATGACTACCAAGCTGGGCGAGTTCCGCTGCGGTGAAAAGACGAAGGTTGCTCTCCGTTGGATCATCAGGCGGGATCTGGGGCAGTTCAAGGATCGGAGCATTGAACTCAGGACGCCGAATCAAAGCATCATACAGGACGTGTGCCAACTGGCTGATCTGCCTGGGCACCGATGGGACGTGATCTGCAGTTTCCGCGGGAACTTCCATGTTGGAAGTGTCCTCCGCATCGTCCTCGGCTGGTGCATCTCCCGCTGAATTTTCAGGGATGTCATTGTTCTCCTGTTGCCCATGCGGCTCAGTCTGATAAGAAGTTTATGGCACTTCTTCGATATGGAAGTAGCGACGCCAGTAATTGGCAATATTGGAGGCTTCACGCCATCCATTTGTGGAATAGCCCCAATTGTCCTTCACATGGCCCACAATTCCATGGAAGAAAAATTCAGGTCGACGTAGGCGTTCCGTTTCATGTGAATCATTTGAACACTTGGGTATGCACCACTCGTTGGCTTGGTTGGAGATCACTGGTGAATGGATTGTGTGGAAAAGACGAGTTCCACGACTCACCACCCATTGGCGTGGGAACGGATTCCATCGAGGACGTGTATTCGTAACCCGGAGTGGCAGCGGCTTTTGGTTCTGCCGACGATCTAGGCACAGGCAGGCCAAACCCAACCGATGATGACGACCCCGAAGAAGGTCGATGGCGTGTAGTAGACAATGGAGTTGACCAAGCACCCATGCGAAGATGACGAGGGGAAGCCAGATTGGCCATCGACAAATCACGTTTTGTCATGTTGAGAGCAAAAAATGTTATGTCGGGAAAGGAGAAAAGGTTGGACAAATGGTGAGCAGATAAGATGATCCCAGACAACCGAGGATTCAAACAACCAAACTAAGAAACATGGGAAGAGAAATGGTCACAACAGCACGACGACACTCCATGTTTATTTTGCTGAGAGAAGCGGTCAGGGAAGGTAATTGGGTGGCAAAGCCTTGTGACAGCTCATACGCATAATATATGGCTGTGTTGGACTGGTGAACGTTAGTGGGGTCCCGAAGATGCCTACCTCTTGTGCCTGGGCGTAGAAGACGACTAATGGTGTGAGGATTTCGTAGAGCAAAGATGTCGCCAGTGGCATCACTCCAACGGAGATCCATATCATCAGCGTCGATATTGACACCCCAAGTGTTGAAGATGTACTGGCTGATGCCTGCAAGTAATTCGCCCACCGATGTCGTTTGAAGTTGGCTAGGATTCAAAAGGCGGGCAAAGGTAAACATAGCCATTTCTTCAGGATCTCGAAGGTCAGGTAAGGTAAGACAGCTGGTGACGGTCATAGCATCAGAAAATTGTTCTTCCATCAGACGACGAATCTGAGTGATGTCGACCAAAATGATTACTCTGCAAATCCGACGAAGGGCCGGTGTGTAGTTCCAAACCAGAGTACGGTCAGGATCATGTGGGCGATCAGGGTCGGGGTGACCCCACATAGGACCAATGTCATGAGTGTCACGTGAGCGGGAACGAGGACGAGACACGGTACCGAAAAACTAATGCGGGTTCACTTGGAACAAATGTGAACAGGAGCAGGCGAAGTGAAGCCAAAGGTAAGATCACAATTAAAGAAACCTAAGAGAGGCAGAAGCAAGTTTTTTTACCACAGCGATGGCAACTCGATCGATTGACCATTTAGTCTTCTGCCTCAGGTTCAGTATGGGAATCCAACTCCGGCCTGTTTTGCCTCAACCAAAGCCATCTCACTTTGCAGGCCTCTGGATCTCTTTTGAGTCGAAAACCGATGGTCTTCCATGCAGGCCTTGCTCGGGTATCGCTCTTGTAGCTGATCAGCTCGTGGTCTTCACTGCCGGCCCATGGACGAAGGCTATGATTGATGGTAGAAGGTGGTGGCAAAACAGGGTCATTGACAGGTCATGACCAGGAGGACGTTCCGGAGAAGGAGATGGGCGAGGTCGTGCCGAAGCGGAAGCGACCGGATTTGTCACTGCAGCCGGTGGCGGTCTTGCTTTGGGATTGGATGGACGACTGCGATGGTCTGAGTGAGTCAGACTCATCTGTTGTTGGAACCTCAGTGGGCTGACTCCCAACAGGTGTGAGGGCCGGAGCAGTGATGGTGATTGGATTGGATTCGGAGACAGTGACGTGAACTCGTTGTTTCTTCTTAGGACGAGCTTCAGGATTAATTGGGAGATTTTCTGTGCCCGGAGTGGGTGGGTCACCACGAGTGGTAGAGTGAATTGGTAAGTTTGCCGGGTTTGAAGATTCTCCACGACTGGATCTTGACCTGGCAGTATTCGATGGGTGACTGTTTTCGGGTGGACGAGTGGACAGTGGACGTAAGTTTGGTTCCGGGTTCAAGATCATGTGTGACGGGATGCCCCCATGCGACAAAAGAGTCGGATTGGCCGGTGACGATGGCATCGGCGCAAAAGTATGGAGATGGCGGCCGGTGTGGGGATGATGCGGGCTTGGGTGTCCTGCGATATTGATCCGCATCATGCAACTCCCAGTCCACTGTGGGTTCAAAGAATGGTAAGAAACCAGCAATACAGTTCAGGTGCATGATAGCCCTTGCCACATGATAGTGAATTTCACGGCAGTTGGACGAGTCCATGGGGCACGTAAGAACAAGAAAATGAGGGAAGCAGATTTGAGCCAAAAACTGAGGACACGAGGACAGGAAGAACCACCAAGACGACCCAAGAACCAAAAGAGACAAGAAAAAGAAGAGAAACAAGAAAAAGAGCAGGGAAACACAAAGAAAGAAGCAAGTAACTTAGCCAAGGGCAGCAAAACGTGTCTTTTTCTTGCTCAGTGCGATGAAGATCCAAAATTCGTGCCTCAATGCCACAAAGTACCACGCCTGCCACGCGAAATGCACTTGCACAACTTCAATAACAGCATCTTTTGTGACATTTCCCATAGACAGTGCGATCGGCGATTTTTTCGCGAAATGCATCGCGACATGTTGGATGCCACAAAGTCCCACGCCGGCCTCGCGACATGCATTTGCACAACTTGAAAAAGATCACCTTTTGTGACATTTCCCATAGACAATGCGATCGCCGACAAAAAGGGTAAATACACGCAACGCGCCGCAAACAGCCCTCAACCCCCAGACCCCTTACCAAGAAAACAAGAACCCTTCGCTACGCATTCGGGAACAAGACGGAAAGAAAAAATCGAAAGTAATTCCGGACCCTGTGCAAACAAATACCTATATACATACATGTACACACATATATATATATATATACACACATATTTACGCATATGCACATATACATATATTCATATATTCATGTAGACATATACATATATACACATACATATTTACAATGACCTACATAAATACATACATACATACATACATGCATGCATGCATACATACATTACACACATACATTACATACATACGTACATACGTACAAACATACATACATAAATACATAAATACATACATACATACGTACATACGTACATACGCACATTCGTACATTCGTACATACGTACATACGTACGTACGTACGTACATAAGTACATACATACATATGTACACACGTTCACACACATAATGACTTACACGCATATATATATATACACACATGTGCATACATATATATATATGTACATATATATATATATGTACATATATATGTACATATATATATCTCTACACATACACATTTTTGCGTATTTAAAATTCTACATGCTTCATTTTTACACATATACAAAATCATATATTCGCATATTCATATATTCATATATTTGTATAATCGTATATTTGTATATTCATGTATTAATATATTTGTATGTTTATATACTCATATATTTGCATATTCGCAAGCTCATAATTCATATATTGATATGTTTTTATATTCATATGTTCATATACCCTTATATGCAAAAAATCAAACTTTAGTTCTTGCATATTTACAGATATACACGTATACAGATATGCGTATATTCATATATATATATATCTATATATATCGATATACTACATTACAATATCCTTGCGTCCGTATTGCAAAGCAGTGAGGCCGGGAAGCGGCTCATTGTGCGGCGTGTGGGTCAGAGACATAGACATCCAGGTGTTATATTATTGCTGTGACATGACTGGTATTTTCTGACATCTTAAGGACCTTGGGTCAAAGTCATGCAGGAGAGTGCTGTCAACCAGAGGAGGCCAGCGGCCAAGTGCTGGCCCGAAATGATTTAAAAAACATGTTCGTGAACATGCCATATCCATCAATTACTTTGCACCAGCTTGTTGCAGGCAAAACATCTTCACCAGGTGGTTTAACAGACAGGGTTCTGCTTGCCCTGAAAACTGGCAGGGCGCAGAGGTCGTGGAGATGGAGCTCGTTGTCGAAAGCCGTTTCACACAGGCAAGTCATTGGAATTTTGCTTTGCCATGCGTCGCCACGAAAAAAGGTTGAACAGATTCAAGTCCTTTGCAAAAAGCAGGCCACTGCTTAGTTTCACATAGTGTTTCACAAGAGATGTGAGAGGATTGATGGCCGCGTGCTCTAGTGACCTTTTTGATAGAGGCTTTTGATAGGTTCACGCCCAGGTATCATTAGAGTACAAGATACCCCCTGAGCCGTCGCTAGGTAAGGTTTGGTTCTAAGGAGAACGCTCTCCGGGCAACGGTAAGTTTGGTAAATCGGTAAATGGTAAAGTCCGCCGCACTTCGGGCCATGGTAAATTTGGTAAACCGGTTTATTCGCCCCCGGGCCTTGCGCTTCTGTCCTGCCTGGGGTGGAATTATTCAAAAGGATGGGATGGACCCGGGGGTGGCACTAAGGGAGAGAGAGAGAGATATATATATATTCTTCCCGATGAGCGCCCTCTATCCTCCCCCCTCGCATGCGCAAGAGCGATATTGCCTGCTTTCCCCGTATTTTTCCGCTTTGTATTTGCAGCGGTGCGTCACACAATGTGCAGCTTGTATGAGTGTTTCTGCACTTTCTCGCTTCTTCCTTCCTTCATCCTCCTTTTTTTCCCTCTCTCTTTTTTCCCCCCTTGTGTTCTTGTGACGTTCGTGTTTTGGGTGCGCCGGGGCTTCTGCCCGCGCCTGGCCTCTTGCCTTGCCAGCTTCTGCTCGCTGGCTCTCTGGGTGGTTCGATTTGGTTGTCAGGGGGCCTGTGGACTCTGTTCCGTGAGTTTGCCTGTGTGGCTTGTGGTTTGTGCCTGCCTCGCGTTGTGCATTGAGTTCTATTAATCCGATCTCGTTCGTGGTTCCTCCGATAGTTCGGTGGATGCTTCCCTCCCCTCACGCCTCTCCCTCCCTGTGGGGAAATGTCGCCTCGTTCCCTTATTCTCTGACACGCATCAGGTGAACTGGAAAGGTTCTTCTGTTACGCGGGTTGTTTCCTTACAGTCTGGGGGGATGGGCAGGGACCGTTATATTTGGGGATCCGCGATGACGTTTGCGGAGTGGATCCTCAGATCTGCCGGTGGAGGTAAGGTTCAGGACTGTGGTTACAAGCGTGTGACACCACGACCACGACCACGACCACCACCACCACCACCACCAACAACAACAACAACAAGAACAACAACAACAAGAAGAACAACAACAACAAGAAGAACAACAACAACAAGAAGAACAACAACAGCAAGAAGAAGAACAACAACAACAACAACAACAAGAACAAGAACAAGAACAACAACAACAACAACAACAACAACAAGAACAAGAACAAGAACAAGAACGAGAGCAAGAACAACAACAACAACAACAACAACACCAACAACAACACCAACAACAACACCAACAGCACCAACAGCACCAACAGCACCAACAACACCAACAGCACCAACAACACCAACAGCACCAACAGCACCAACAGCAACAACAGCAACAGCAACAGCAACAGCAGCAACAACAGCAACAACAACAACAACAACAACAACGACAACGACAACGACAACGACAACGACAACGACAACGACAACGAACAACGAACAACGACAACGACAACGACAACGACAACGACAACGACAACGACAACAACAACAACAACAACGACAACAACAACGACAACAACGACTACAACAACGACAACGAGAACGACAACTACAATGACACCGACACCGACACCAACACCAACCACACCAACAACAGTAACAACAGCAACAACAGCAGCAACAGCAACAGCAACAGCAACAATTATTTTTCGATATTACCCTCTAGACCCCGCAAAACAATACCTTCAACAGATGAACGCTGTGGCCATGCAAAGTATTTCAAAAAGAAACCTCCGCGTTTCCTCACAAAACAACACGTTCATCGCGTGAACAAATTTGACATGTTCGGATATGTTGACGCAATTTTGAAAATTTACCCCCGGAACCCTACAATACATTGAACATATGAACCAAGCTGATCGGGGTTGGCATCTTGAACAATTTTTCGAACTTACCGCCTCTTGACCTCAGAAGACATTGCCTTCAACAGATGAGCGCAGTTGACACGCCCATTTTTTCTAAATAGTTATTTCCGCGTTTCCGCAAAAATGCTCACCTCCACGCTTCCTCACAAAACAATACGCTTATCGTATGTTGAGTTCGTTTTGAAAATTTACACTCCTCCGACCCTGCAAGCCAATCTGTTGAAGATATGAACCAAGTTAACATCTTGAATCATGTGGCGAACTTACCCCGTCTCGACCCCACAAAACAATACCTTTAACAGATGAACGCGGTTGACGTGTTCAGTTTCTCTAAAATGTTGGCCTCCGCATTTCCTCACAAAACAATACGTTCATCGCATGAACGAAGTCGACATGTTGAGTCCTTTTTGAAAACTTTCACACCTGCCCTCGATCCTACAAAACAAGCTGTTGAACATATGAGCCTAGTTGGCATCTTGAAGCATTGTTTTGAACTTACCCTTCCGACCCTACAAAACACTACATTGCAGGAATGATGCGATTATTGCATGTTGAATTACTTCAAAAGAAGCCCCCCATTCTATCCCTCAAAAAACAATACCTTCATGGCATGAACAAAGATGACATGTTGAGTCAGTTTTGAATATTTACATTATCCTACAGCAATAAGTTGAACATATGAACCAAGTTGGCATCTTGAGTCATTGTTTCAAACTTACTTCCGTTGCGACCCTACAAAAAAATAGGTTCAACATATCAAGGCAATGGACATGTTTACCAAAGTGTCCACGCTGAGGTGCGGCTGGTGCTTGATCAGGGCGCTCCATATGGGTTCCGGCTTTTTTCCCATTAATTCTCGCATAAAATGCCTCTTGTGACACGTCCAAGTGAATTTCGCCTGCGCGGGCTCGCGCAAAGTCTGCGCCGCGAGTTTTGCTAGCTCTTGGGGCGCAGCATTTGCCTTGAGAATTCTCGCCGAAAATGGCTCCTTTGAGATGTCCATCTGCATTTCGATTGCGCAGGCTCTCGCAAAAGTTTGGCCTAACTTCTGGGCCCCGGCATTTTCCTTGAGAATCCTCGCATAAATGGCTCTTGTGACATGCCCATGTCCATTTGGACTCTGCAGGCTCGAGCAAAACGTGGGGCTAATTTCTGGGCGCGGCATTTGCCTTGAGAATTCTCGCCGAAAATGGCGAGATATCCATGTGCATTTCAATTGCGCAGGCTCTCGCAAAAGTTTGGCCTAACTTCTGGGCCCCGGCAATTTCCCTAAGAATTCTCGCTTAAAATCGCTCTTGTGAGATGCCCATGCGCATTTCGACTGCGAAGGCTCGTACAAAACGTGTGCCGCGGGGTTCTCAAGCTCTTGGCCTGCGGCATTTTCATTGTAAATTCTCGCATAAACGCGCTCTTCTGGGGACCCTGCTAAATTACGCTCTGAGAGGTCCTTGCATGATCCTGTACAGGTCCTGAACAGAAGATCTTGTGGAGATCCTGGTGAGATCCTTTCTAAGAGGTACTTGAGATCTTGCAGAGGCCATGTCTTACAGGTGCTTGTATGAAAGCTCTTGTGGGAGGCTCTTGGGAAGTATTTGTATCAAGATCTTGTAAGATCCGCTCCAGCAGCAGCATTTCCTTTTCTGACGATCTTGTGAGCTCTTCTTAGGGGTCCTGACGTGAAGATTTTGGTCAAGGTCTTTTACAGGTCCTTGTGAGAAGCTCTTCTGGAGATCCTAGTGGCCTGCTGTCAGAGGCCTTTGCATGACCTTGTGCCGGTCTTGCGCAAAGCTCTTGAACAGGTCCTGGTGAAATTAACTAGGTCTCCATGCATGATCTTGCACAGGTCCTTGTGCGAAGACCTTGTGGAGATCCTGTCGACATCCTCCTCAAGAGGCCCTTGCATTGAGATCTTGAAGATCCTCTGCGTTGGTGCTTGTATGAAAGTTCTTCTGGGATGCTCATAGGAAGTTCTTGTATGAAGATTTTGTGAGCTCCTGGATATAGATCTATATAGTCGGTTTTCCTGCTGCAGTTGCAACCATGTTTAACCTCATCTGTTACTGTTACATAGCTACTGTTGCTTGTATCTCACGCATCGACTTCCTACCCCCCCACACTGTTTGGTGTCTCTTGCCGGTGTAATTTTAGTTTTAAACCCCCGCCTCTCCCCTTCAAAACAATAGGTTGAACATATAAGCCAAGTTGGCATGTTGAGTAATTTTAAAGATTGACCCCCCGGCTCGACCTACAAAGCAATATGTTGGCGGTATGAAGAAAGTTGTGCTGTTGAGTTTTATAGAAACCTCCTGTCCCTGCAGACCAGTAGGTTGAACAAACGAACAAAGTTGACATGGTGAGCAACTTTGAAAGAAAATGCCACCTCTCCCCATACAAAACAGTGCGTTCAACAAATGAAGAAAATTGTCATGCTGAGTCATTCTTGAAGAAGCACCCCTTCTTCCTATACAAAGTGCCACATTCAATATATGAACGCAATTGACATGCAGAACCGTAGCTAATAAGTATCCCTTCCTTCCCTGCAAAACAATACGTTGAATATGCGAACAAGGTTTTTAAGCAAACCCCGCTTTTCCTGCACGACAAGATGTTGAAAGTATGAACAAATTGACATGTCGAGTCGTTGTTATGGATTTACTCAACGAAACAATACGTTGAACTGGGCGGAAAGCATATGCTACATTGATACTCCAATTCCACTTAATTTAACCACCTTCGGCTTGTTCCGCCGGCCATCATGGAAGGGACTATCCTGCAAGCCGCAAACAGCACTTGCACAAACCTAGGACCTAGGAAGAACATAGTTTTTGTGCAAAACGTGGTTTATTTTGTTGACCACGGTTTAAGTTTAAGCTAAAGCGTGAGTGTGTAAGTCAGGTTTCTTTGTTGGGAGCAGACCATGTATAAAAAAGTTACGCGTGTGGCAGACCACTTAGATCAAGCATCGGACATAATAAACGACGCAGCGAACCGGTGGCAAACACAGCAAAAAAGGCGGACAAAAACAACGGAAATGATAGCAACATGTTCAAGACCAAGTGCGTGTTGAGCGGGTCGTGTGCAGAGTTGAACCCAGCACATCGTGGCAAAAGCTAAACCCAGTTCACCTACTGGTTCAACTAGGTCGACGCGGCCAAAAAAATCCAGCCACGCCCAGTGCCGAAGCACTCTACATGTTTGCTTTCCAGCTAGCTTCAGCCACAGGCGCACGGCAAAAATCCTGCATTACAATTTACGAATTTATTGCTTTACGGCTCAAGATTTTACAGTGGATTTTTACCGTTTTACGGCCCGAAACAGCCACACTGAGATCCAAAATTTACGGGCCAGTCCTGGAGAACATTAAAATTTACCGTTTAAAGGTTTTATCGGTTTACCGCCCGCCTTGGCAAAAAAAGTGCCCTAAGCAAGAACCTTGCACAAAGACACCACAGTTACCCCAATGATTTGTGCGGGTCGCTCTGCACTGTTCGCTCTTGGTTGGGCGCTGATCTGCATCATTCTGCTAGGAAGAAGAAAGAGACGACCAGAGGATGGTCATTGCCTCACATTTCAGAAGAGTTCCCAATGTCGTGTGTCAGACTGTGTCACATATCAAAAGGATTTTAGATGATAGCTAGTGGATCTTAAGAATCTTACATGATAATGCAAACCGCCAGTTCCAAAAATCAAGGGTCATTTGTGGGCAAGCTGCCAACCGATATTCGCTGGTGCTTCAACTGTTAAGGTCAGCAACTCTGCCAGCGTGATGACCTTTGCCACGAGTGCCTCCAAGGCCTCAAGTCTTCATTGTTTTTTCTTCTCAAGTTGTCCATCTTGTTGGCTCGTTTTTCCCGAATGCATAGCAGGGGTTCCCGTTTCACTCTGGGGGTTTGGGGGTTGAGGGTGTGTTCGCTAGCTGTTGCGTAACCGATCGCAACCGTCCGCAGCCATCCGCAAGTGTCCACATGAGGTCGCTATGGCCTTGCCTCTTGTGGACTCCTGCAAAAGTGGTCGCTTTTGGAGGTTTCAAACGTTGCCGAACTTCGTTTCGCGTGGCAGGCGTAAGACTTCGTGACATTCCAACATGCTTCATAACGTGTTCAAAGTCCTTCTGTATGATGGGCGCAATCTTTTTGCAAGGTTTTCAGAAGATGACGCGCGTTTTTCGTGGCAGGCACAGCACTTTGGAGACCTCCGTCATTTTGCGTGGCAGGAGCAGCACTTTGGACGTGACGTGTTGCGTTTTTTTTTGCGAATCACATTGGTCAAGTCGTGACAACGTGCAAATTGCGTGGCAGGCGTGGGACATGGTGAGAGAGCCTTTGGTGAAAATCCGTCGCGTTTGGAACTCTACGGTTTACACTTTTCACTCCACACTCTGCACTTTACACTTCATGATTTTATGCTTGACGCTCCACACTGTACACTTTACACTGTACACTTCAAACTCTACACTTTACACCCCGCACTCTACACTGTTTACTTGACACTCCACACTCTACACTTTACACTCCACACTCTACACTGTACACTTTACACTCCACACTCCGCTCTCTACACGCTACACTTTACACTTGGCTTTGCGCTTCACACTTTACACTTGGCACTTCACTCTCAGCATTTTACACTTCACACTTCACACTCCGCACTCTACACTTTACACTCCATACTCTACACTTTACACTCCGCAATCTATACTCTATACTTTCCACTTTCCACTCCACACTCTACACTCCACACCCCACACTCCAGATTCTACACTTTCAACTCCACGCTCTACTCTTCACAACCCACACTTTACACTCGATACTTTACACTTTACACTTCGCACTCCGCTCTCCACTTTACAGTTTATATTTTACACTTCACGCTTTACACTTGACACTCCGCACTCTACACTCTACACTCCGCACTTTAGACTTTACACTTTGCGCTTTGCACTTTCTACTCTAGACTTTGCACTCCGCACTGCACTTTACAGCTCACACTTTACACTCCACACTTAGCAATCACACTTACACTTGAGGCTCCACATTTACACTCCACACACTACACTTTACCCTTTACACTTTACACTTGACAGCCCGCACTCGGCACTTTACACCTTACAGTGCGCATTCCAGACTCTAAACTTTACACTTTGCACTTCACTTCCACACTCCACAATTTACACTTGACACTCCAAACTCTACACTTTACACTGTACACTTCACACTTGACACTGCACACTCTAGACTTTACACTCTACACTTGAAACTTTACAGTTCACAACTTCACACTTTACACTTTACACTCCACACTCTACACTTTACACTACGAGTGTAGACACTACACTTTACAAGTCGCTCCACACTCTACATTTTACACTTTACACTCAGCACTCTACACTTTGGACTCCACACTCTAGACTATACACTTTACACTCCACACTCTACACATTACACTTGACATCCGACACCCCACACTCTTCACTCTACACTCTACGCTTTGCACTCCACACTCTACACTTTACACTTAACGCTCGGCACCCCACACTCTTCACTCTTCACTTGGCACTCCGCACTCTGCACTTTACACTTCACACTCTACACTTTACACTCTACACTGTGCGCTTTAACTTTACACTTGACACTTCACACTTGACACTTTACACTCTACACTTGCACTCCACACTCTACACTCGACACTTTACATTTTACACTTTACACTGCGCACTTTGCACTTCACACTTTACACACTGCACCTTGCACTCCACACTCTAGACTTTACACTTTACACGCAGGGTCCTCATCGCACAGTCATGCCCTGCCGAAGATACAAAACGGGCTGCAGCCACGGGTTGTAACATCTATGAGGTCTACCTCTGTTTCGACATTTGTACCATTAACATACGTATGAACATTCGGGTTCGTAGGCTGCATCTTGTGCCCGGAAGCCTCCTTGGATGCTTCTCATTCGAATTTGGATTTCAGGATGATTAACCTGCGCTGTCCCAGGTACGGCGACCCTCAGAGTCAGGAACTTTTCGGAAAATTTTTTCACCTTCAAAACTTTGCACATTTTTGCCCTTTTTGCCTTTGCTGTGGCGATGTTTTTCTCTCTGGAGTTAGAAAATTGTTTTTGTTTCAGGTTTATGATTGTCCTTGAGGGTGCCGGGGAATTGGGGGTTGACTTTGACCAGGCGGGGTCAGGTATGTTCCACTTGTGTGATTGTTTACGGTTTGCTGTTGTCGAAAATATGTATTTATGATTATTTATGTCGTTTACAAAATTGAACATAAACCCAACTATGCCTCTTTGTGTTTTGTAGAAGTGCTTTGTTCCATCCCCGCCCTGGTGCTTGGTGAAGTTGCTTCGAGGAATGTGACCGCTTAATTGTCAAACGAGTTGGCTCTGGTGGACGAGTTGAAATTTGGAACAATGCAAACCCAGGACAACTGTGACAACTGGTGTTATCACTAGAGGCTAGAACCACTAAAACAAAATTGTGTGCATCCTTTCCGTGGTCCTTGAGATTTTCTCCAGATGACCTCGGTCACATCAAACATCATTGTGGAAAAAACAACAACTTTGAATACTTTCTGTACACTCATGTTGTTTCTCCTGACACGGTGAACTTTGTTGGCAGGACTAAAGCTGAAGAAATGCGACCATGTGGTGAAGGTGAATGAGGTGTATGGGAGTGCCGAGGACACATTCGCGGCAGCGAAGTCATGGCAATGATTTGCCTTTGTGAATGTCACCCAGTATTTCCCACATGGTGGGAACCATGGAAGATCAAACCTGTTGGAACCTTTTGGTCTTTGCAGCAAAAATATCTTGGAGTCTATCTTTCCTCGACCGTTCTCCCGAATCATGGAGCTGAGCGAATTCAGGGTCATGTATCTGGTGTTTGATACATTGAAACATGTTAAGAGAGACCTACCATAAGGGACCCACAGTTAGAATATGAAAAAATAAGTGAACGCAGATAGAATATGCTAATTTTGTACGCCGCGACGTATTCTAACTGCACTTGCAGTTAGAATATGTCAACAATGATATGTTGTTTACAATACTGCCGTCCCTTACTGCTGGTCCCTTACTGCATGTTTTTGAAGATAAAGATACATGCTAATCATTGTGCAGTGGGGCTATCCATCACAAGGGAAATCAAACCTTGTTACACAACTACACCCACCCACCCACGCACACACCAACAGGGTCTGTCAAAAGCAGCATGGTGTTTTTCAGCGGCCCAAGGAGCCGCATGAAGCAAACGTAAACAAACCTATTCTTTTCCTCCTCTCTTCTTGTTCTTACCCAGGTCAGCCCTTTCAGCTGCTCTCTTGCTCTTGTACTTCCAGAGCACTTCTAATGGCAACCAACCTCTCGAAATTCTTGGCCAACATAATCCACTGTACCTGTTTCTTTCAGCATGTTGTAAACCAGAACAGAACCCATGCAAGAACAAACATGGGGAAAATTTCATTGCACAAGTTGTTGTTGGTATTCTGTGTGGTTGTGTGGTGTTGGTGGTGTTGGTGGTGTTGGTGGTGAAGTGAGTGAAGAAACCATCCAAACATATTTATATTCTAATTGCCCTTTCCACCACCACGTTTAACAAAGAGTTCAAACAAGGTTTACCGTACCAACCAACCTCGGGAAAACCTTCGCCAACATAACCCACTGTACGTGTTTCTTTCAGCATGTTAGAAAACAGGACAGGATCCATGCAAGAACAAACATGGTGAAAATTGCATTGTGCAAGTTGTTTGCTGGTATTCTGTGTG
>Ga0126342_10011208_pt1 | contig 16019 bp, 25 predicted proteins | sample Cyp1metagenome_FD_92528 | JGI IMG/M metagenome (GOLD analysis project Ga0126342, IMG submission 92528) | Coral microbial communities from Lord Howe Island, Old Settlement Bay, Australia - Cyphastrea 1 metagenome | ecosystem: Host-associated > Invertebrates > Cnidaria > Coral ... | reverse complement strand
CTACTACTATATTTTTTTTTGATACGGATATTTTTTTTTTGATCTAGGTTTGCAGCACGAGACTCAGGAGGTCTCACACAGTGGCATCTGGATATTTTTTTTTGATGCATTTTTATTTTTTTTGATGCGTGCTGGATATTTTTTTTTTGGTGCATTTATTTTTTTTTTGATACGTGTCTCCAGCTTGTGCTGCACGTTTGGCAATGTCTCGAGGTCCCAATCCCGAACGTTTCCGGTGATACCGCTGGTACCCATTACAACCTATTTTGAGTGCACATGTTTGTTTGTTCAAGATGTTCAAGAATCATTGTTGGCGGTAAAATCTAAGGATTCGGGTCCGACTATTTCAAGTGCCATTTTTGATGGTGAAGTCCATAACACACACATATATATATATATATATACTGTAGTTTATATATACATATATTATATACTGTACTAATGTTCCAAGTTGTTTGTTGAACTCCACATTTCTAGTGAAACAAAGGCCCTTTTTCTTGACATCCTTCCTGAGGATCCAAGCCACAGCCATGGCCTTCGGTGCTTTGAAGGAAGACGGCACCGTGGTGACCTGGGGCAGTAGCCATTTGGGGGGCAACTGCAGCAGGGTGCCTTGGTGGCGGATCCATGGATCTGAACCCTGCTGAAATCACAGTTATATCCAGGGAATACCAGGGACATAGTCTACGTACTAAGTGAATAATTGAGTAGACAGTAGACACTAAAGAAAAGTATATCCTAGCTTGGGGTTGAACATTGTCCTTTAGTAACATTAGTGACCTGGGCAATTTCCGTGTGTTTTTTTGTTTTTGTTTCGATGAGGTTTGTGGAAAAGAGAGCTGCTTTAAGAATTCAGAGCAATGTGCGGTCTGGGAGGTTTGATGAGGTTGGTAGAATCATGTTTTTTAGCAGCCAAGAAGCCACATGGCCATCTGGGATTTGGGCGGATTTTCCACGAGGTGGTTTCTTTTGGGGATAGCCATTGAAACACATCCTCTTGGTGCTGTTGTGATTCAACAAGAAGAGGCTGAAAGAGCCCTCTGACATGTGGCCATTGGTGAACTAACGGGGAAATAATCCCTCAAAATTCTTATTCTTATAATACTAGCCACTACTATCCCTATTACAGTAGCCTTTTTTTCCCCGCAATCTATCGATTAAAACTCCATATCCCTAAGATCGTCTACAGATGATATCCCAGCTTATAAGCCATTTGCATCCATTTGTAGCCTGTAGCCTCTCCCACTGCTCCAACCTTTATCCAATGTTCCATGTTTTTTTTGACATCTAGAAGTATATTGTGACTACTATCCATTAGATATCTCCCCTCTTGATTATCGCCTTTCCCAATTTCCTTCAAAACTATAGACCTACTTTTCCCATGTTTTCCCACAACCAATAAAGCAATATATCTAATTATATATCTAATCTATGGGTGTCCAACTCATTTGTAACTTTTAAATGGGTCAAATCCAACTATCATATTGGAATAGATAGTTAATCAAGTGACATCAGTTGGATATCCATTGTTTTCCCAGGTCCAGGGCCACCTGAAAGACGTGTCGAGTCTCAGCGCCTCCGCGGGCGCCTTCGCGGCGTTGAAGGTGAACGGCCAGGTGATCACCTGGGGACAGGAGGACTTTGGCGGCGACAGCTCCAAGGTGGGGAGCCCCGGGGCCATGGGAAGTCTGAATATCTGGAAAGCACAAAATGCACAGTGGCCATGGAAAGCACTGGATGAAGTTTATTCCAAGTTCCAAATCAAAATTTGCGACATACAGTACAAGCACATCAAATAGTACTGACAATATGTGCATAGGATTCTACCTCTTCACAAACATGGCCACAAATTGAAGAGTTACATCTAGAGTTACCCAAGTTTTGAGACACAGCCAAAACAGGTTTGATGCCAGATATCTCTCCATTTCTCGCTGATTAAATGTGGCAGTGCAATTCCCAGTTTCCAGATTTCCATCCGCTCAGATCCCACATCTCCAATGAACTCATACATACTGTAAACTCGAAAAGGAACATATAAAATCCGAAGGTTTTCACATTCCATTCATGCTTCCAATCATCTCAAATCCATCCAAACCATCTAAAGTCCCATAAAATCGCATCAAATCCCAGGATATCCATACATTATCACCCAATTTTCCCATGATTTTTCCATTCAAATCCCACAAAACAAACAGCCCAGATCTTCCCTTGCCTAAGTTTTTCAGAATAGTTTTGGGGCTATCAAAGACTCAAACTCTTGCCCACTGTCAACATCCTTTGCATTTTTGGGTATGTTCTGAGTCATTGTCAGTCCTAAATGCAGTTGCAAGAGAGATCCAGCTGCTTTTTTTTCTTTTACTTATTTACTGTATATAAAATTATATACATATACATTTTGGCTTTCACCTTGCCATCTCAACGTGTAACATGAAACTCCCTAACACATCCTGGCCCTAGATTGGAACACTAGGAGCAAGGCGTGTGTTTTGGCTTCGCCCAGGTTGAGTCGCAATTGAAGACGCTGTGCGAAAACCTGGCCTGAGAGATTGAAAGCAGTACAAAGACATGTTGGCCACTGCTGAACAAATCAAACTACATTAAATTGTATTTAAATGTGACTATAGAAAACGTCAAAGCGTCAATGTCGCTGTTCCGGTCTGTGTTATGCCAGCTGTCCACATTGTCCATGAACTCCCAGGGTCTATATGTGATCCCCATTCTTCAAGATAGGATGCTTGCAAGAGGTCCTTAGCCTTGCTAAACATATTCCAGAAGCATCCTAGGGGTCTATGTTTAGTTTCCAAGAAACTGCAGTTAGGGTCTATTTTATTTTAGGATAGATTAAATATGATTAAATTCATAGAAATTCATGATAGAACAAAGCTTGGACAAGCTTAGACGCTTAGACTTAGATCGGAATTGCAAACACTTTGGTGCACCAATGATGAGGTGGTTGCCTCTGTCATCATCGCACTGAAGCATAGCCATGACAACGTATCCGATTCCTGTTCTAACCTTTACCAAACACATCCTACAGCCATGTTTATCCATAGTGATAATAATGATGAACAAATAGTCAATAACTATCAGATGTTTTAATCCATTTTATCACTATTGAATGATTGTTGTAGATGTAGAGCCCATACTTCATTTGGTCCAGCAGTCCAGCTCCCCAGGCCGTCATCCCGTTTCATCACAGCCGGTCAACCCCAGTGGTTTTCCCAAGGAACGTCCAACACATCCAACCAGCCTCCTTCGCGTTTGCTGCAGTCTTGGATTCTCGGCCGCCGATAGTTTTGGGCCCAGTTTGAGGATGTTTTCTTGGTCAGTTTTTTGAATGAGAAATTAGCTCCTTTGCAGGGGATGTAAGAGCCATCATTGTTGGCTGGGTTTTGAACATGTTTTGATCAACAATGAGGAAGAAATGGCTGTGAAACGGAACAACACGAGGATGAAACAGTCGGAACATGAGGTTGCACGTATGCAAGGAGAATCTCATGCAATAAATGTAATACATACCATACCATACCATACCATACCATACCATACCATACCATACCAGCAAACGGTCCCCCTGTCTTGTAGTGCGATTCACCCTGGTGACTGGTAGCTTTTTTGCTTATCTCTTTGATCCAATACGCCTCTAGCGCAGCTGTGTCACCAAATAGATCAGGTCTTAGGGGTGTTGAGCACTATACAGATACCATACATACCATACATACGTTACATACGTTACATACGTTACATATGTTACATACGTTACATACGTTACATACGTTACAGACATGACATTACATTACATTACTTTACTTTACTTTACTTTACTTTACATTACTTACATTACTTACATTACTTACATTACTTACATTACTTACACTACATTACATTACAGTACAGTACAGTACAGTACATACATACATACATACCTACATACATACATACATACATACATGAATGCATACATGCATACATGCATACACATATACACATACACACATACACACATACACACATATACACATATACACATATACACATATACACATATACACATATACACATATACACATATACACATACATATATATATATACACATACATACATATATACACATACACATAACCCAACCAATTAGGAATTTCTAATTATGGCTGTGTTCCCTATGGCTGGGAAAAACTTGGAAAATGATGGAAAATGAGCTGCGCCCGGGACTTGATCACAGCAGGATGCTTCGTGCTGAAATGGAGCATTTTGATTTGTTGCTTTCCATGCACATCATATCGATACTGAACTGCAATCAGACATTTACATACATTTACACGAATACATGCTGTAATCACACTGGTTTGTTGAAAGATGCGATGTATACAGGGCATGGGGGAGCAGAACTCCTGGTTTGAAAGACCTTCACACGTTATTATAATTATAGGCATTGGTCGAGTTTTGACGCTTGAACGCATTCAAGTCCAATCACACGTTTGGCAGACACCTATACGAGTGGAGGCAACCATTGTCGAGTAAATGAAATCTGCTGCGCTGTATATTTTGGGATTTTTGGGTATCAAACTCAACCAGAAACATTGTGGATGCTGAAGCCCTTGAGTTTGCAAAGACCAGACGTCCAGACGTTGGCAGTGGCTTGGTATGCCGTTGTTCCCATGCCTTGACAGATCCCAATGTATTGCAATTTATCACAGTCGTTGTTGGCTTAACCGCCAAGCAATTTGTTGGACACTCCGCTTGGCAAAATCCAATCAATCATCCTGGACCCAAAATGACTGTCAAAACTAATTGTTCCATCATCTTCAGCGTTTTGTTTAATTTCAATAAGATTTGTATCCAAGTATCATAACTATCCCTGATTGTTTTCACGATAGATTGTCCAACATGGAGGTTTCCATAAATGGAGATAGCCCAAAATGGATGGTTTAAAATGTTACATCCTATGAAAATGGAATAAATGGATGATTTAGGGGTATCCCCATGTATGAAAAGCCTCACATGATATCTTATTCCCTCCCAGTATAGCTACACATCACCATTTCCCAGGAGGATGGTTCCGTGGTCACGTGGGGCGAGGCCATGTCGGGAGGAGACAGTACAAGTGCCCTGGCGAACGTGCAATGGGTAGCCATGGTAATTAACACCCCATAATCAGTAGGGCAACCGGCAACCCCTACAACTAAGTGAACTAAGTGGTAGTCCATATATATATACTGTATATATATATATCATATTACATAAGGACTTCTATCTAGCTGGAACTGCCCACCATTAGTTATTGCAGAGAACTTTGAAGCACTGAATAATGATAATTACTATACTGAGATTGTGAGGCAAGAAATTGGCCCTGTAGAAGCCGGACATCACTTCGACATATTTTGGATCACCGAACTGCAACTGGTTACTGGTTACCACCTGCAGCTGTTGATGTTTGATACTTCTGCCTTGCTGGAGCACCATGCTGATCCTGGTGAAAGAAACATGTCGAACTTCCAGCAATTCCCTCTTGCACTCGTATGTATTTTGCCTAATTGCATAAATTCGTGAAACCACAAACCACTATATAATGCTATAGAATCAACTTTTTGCTCTATGAATTTCCAGTTTTGTTGCTTATATCATTTTGCGCGCCCTTGATGCTTCAATTTCCCAGTGTTTCTTGAATTACAAGTCTTGTTGCTTTTCATGTTGCATGCTTTTGTTGCTTTAATTTCCAAGTTTCATTTAGCAAAGTCCCTCCATTGACCCAAATCTGGGTAATGATGTGGTGGGACTCGACACAGTCTGGGGCTTCACCGGCCCAAATTCTAGCTTTCAGTCTCGGCATCTAGGGAAACCGGGTAAACCTTATTTAAGGGTAGATACCTGAATTGTTTTTTCCTGTTTGGTTTTTGATTCCCAATGAGGAGTCATAGTATAGGATTTCTTACAAGGTATCCAAGACTGGCTGATTCGCCATTGAAGCACCGTGAAATCTTTGAGGAAAACCCGGGCACTTTGGAGCAGAATTTCTGGTTTCTTCCCATCAATGGATGGATTGGTGTTTTGGAAAAAGTCGCGTGAAAACACCCATTTTTACTCCAAAGTATAGCAAAATATAAGGTTTCCGATGTTATTTTTTTAAAACTGACGCACATGTTGATTGGCTATATATATCCAATTATATCCGATTATATCCAATATCTAGGGACAGAAAGATAGAGATAGATAGATAGATAGATAGATAAATAGATAGATAGATAGAGATAGAGATAGATAGATAGATAGATAGATACATAGATAGATAGATAGATAGATAGACAGATTGATAGATAGATAGAGATAGATAGATAGATAGGTAGATAGATAGATAGATAGATTAGATAGGATAGATAGATTAGATAGATTAGACAGATTAGATAGGTTAGATAGATACATAGATAGATAGATTAGATTAGATTAGATTAAATAAGATAGATAGATAGATAGATAGAGATATATAGATACCCCTGATATTCCTATGCGTTCGTCAGGATCCTGTTGTTTTTTTCTCCGCCTTCTCGACGTTCAGACGTCGTTTTCCTAGGTGTCCAGGAGGAGCTGCAGAATGTGAAAACGCTGAAGTCCACGGCGGCAGCCTTCGCGGCCATTCGTTCGGATGGTACTTTGGTATCCTGGGGCGCAGCCGTGACCCGGTGATGGACGGCTGGGTAGCAGGATGGGTACCGGGTAGCAGTTTTTAAGTGGGACGATTATAAATATATATACATATAGAAAATGAATGACAACGATAGATGGAACATGATGGAACATGAGGAAAAAAACATGCCCTTTGAAATTCTCGGACTAAAGTTCTTGAGAGTTTTGGATGTGTTTGAATGCAGAGTTGAAGGGAACCGCCTGGAAGTTCACGGGGGGAGGGACTTATGAACAATCAATGAAAATCAGGTGCTGGGTGGGAATAACTATTGTGCGGAAAAAGGAAGTTTTGGGGTCCAATTGAGGCAAATGTTGGGGTTGTTTTGTGGAAGATTTGGTGGGAGCTCATGACTCGACCAATGCCAACATGGAGGCCTGAGTGTGGTGGCTTGGAATGCCCGAAGCCATCCAACACCCAAAATGAAGATAGTTAAAGTGGAGTTTCGCCAACAAGGACAGTGGCAGGCTGACTTCCAAACCGGCTATTGTATTTATGTATCTAATATCATGCCATATATCCATATGTATATATATATATATATATATATATAGAGTCCCTCTATGTTCCCTTTCTACCACATTTTTTTGCTCGGATAATTTTGCACGATAAGATTTCTAACATATTAATATTGGTTATAATATGTCATAATGGTGAATTTTGTTTGACTTCGGATCCCATCTCTGAGGATCAAGGAGGCGACAGCCAGGCAGTTCAGGCACAGCTTTGCCAAGTGAGTGAGGCCTGGGCGGGCCCATGGCGGCCGAGAAATTCTGATAAATCATGATAAACCCAATGCCAAAAATAATCCCAAACCAAATAATTCCAAACAAAACATGTATCATTTTAATTCGTTTTACATAATCCCAAATAGAGGTCGGAGGATGATACCTGCCCAAGTAAACTAAACTGTTTATTTTTTTCCCGAACTGGAAGCCATGGCCCAGGTAATTCAATGATTTACTATTGAACATGGTGATTGTCTATAGCTAAGTTGAATTACCATAGGGTAGGTATGATTGATGAAATCCATTCGTAAGTCTAGCTGCCTAGCTATTGAATAGTTGACAGGGCAGTCAAGTGACCTGTTTATCCCGTTGTTTAGGTCACTTGACCCTTGGAATGGCCACACACCAACTCCAACAATGCTCATGTTGCGCGGCCAGATGTGTAGTATTTTGTTATTTTGTTATTATTGACTTGTTTTTTTTTGCATGGATATTTTGAAGGCTTTTGTTGGGATAAATCGACCAACCAGCATGCAATGCCTCACTGTATTGTGTAGCGGTGCTGTAAGCTGCTCGCCCACCCGGCGTCTCACTTTGACCGAACCCTTCTTGAAATTGTCAGATGGTCATCTCCAACTGATTCATTGCCACAATCCTTGTTCTTGTTGTTCTTGTTGTTCTTGTTGTTGTTGTTGCTGCTGGTGGTGGTGGTCGTCGTCGTCGTCTTCGTCGTCGTCGTCGTCGTGTTGGTGGTTTCACGTTAATCTCGTGTGTTCATCCCTTAAAATGGGATGTGGGACGATGACCCTACGTGACTTTCATATGTTTAGGCAAAATGATAGAGTCAGGGTCAGGGTTCTGGCTCTTGGGGTGGAAAAAACATCACCCACAAGCCACCATCAACCAACAGCTGCGACTCATTGGGGTTGGATGCCTTGGACCTTGTTATTAAACGATATTAAAAGGGATTATCGCTTGGAGTTTGTCGCCTAGAATCCAACATCACAAGCCCAAACCGCCACCCCAATCCACTCCGTGACCATGATTTTCCCATGTCAATGCCCATTTGATTCGGGATTTCTCTGCAGCTTGCCATGTTTGATTGCTGCAGGGTAGTAATCCATTCAATCTTACTACTAGTAACTAGTAGGTCTCATTGCTGTTGATTCAAGCCTTCAAAGCCCATTAAAGGCTGATGATTCATCTCATTAAATCCTCATCTCCACAATTATTCCCCATCAAATCACCAGTAAATCCCACACCATGGAGCCCACTCCGCAGGTCGAAGCAACTGGCAAGGCATTTGCTGCGATCTTGGCCACGGGCCGCGTGGTCACGTGGGGCGATCCTGCAGCAGGAGGTGCCGGAGATGAACCTGTGATGACCCATGTATTACATATGTAGACATATGTTATATGTGTATATATATAAATATATATATAATATATTTATATGATTATATTATATATATATGCATACATGGAGGTTTCCTGAAATGGTGACTACCCCAAAACGGAAGGGTTTACAATTAAAAATCCTATTAGCATGAATGATTTGGGGGTACTCCCATTTTAGGAAATCTCAATATATATATATCTTATGTTACATCTATATATGCATAGAAGAATAACATAGAATAACAAACACAAAAGTACTGCTCGAGAGAGATGTGTGTGTGTGTCTTGCACCCGCATGCAGTGTGTATGATGAGATAGAGCCAATCAGAATTCCCATTTGCAATTGGGGCTTCTGCCTTGGATATATATAACTATACACATTATCAATGGGAATTCCAGGATCCAAAAATGGAGGTACTTTTCCATATCAGGTCATATTTTGGGGGTATATCCCCTTACCCTTCGGGAATCAAACTTGGCAATGCACAATCCCCCCTTTAGTTCGATGATACTGGAGGGTAAACTAATTGATCACTGCTGACCGATGATCGACCTATGAAACGCGGTGATTTTCCAGTTTGCAAGCTGCAACAGATTATCAAAGAGAATGCCACATGAAAACCTCACAAATCCCATGAAGTTCCCCATTCATCCCATTATTTCCCATTACATCCCCAACAAAAGAATGATGAATCTCACCATAATTGCCCATTCTTCCATTGACAACAGATGTTAGATAAAGATAATATGTGTGTGTGTGTGAAAATTCCATCATATAATCCCATTAAAATCACTTGCCAGAAAAATCCCATGAATCCCATGACAATACCATTAATCATTCCCCACTATAGATATGACAAGTTCCAGGTGATAGTTCCTCGGTGCAGCACCAGCTTTACGACGTGCAGCAGATCGTTGGCTCCGCCGCCGCCTTTGCCGCGCTGCGCGGGGACGGCGTGGTGGTGGCCTGGGGCGATGTGACCTTGGGCGGGGATGTGGCGGACGCGGAGGAGAGGCTCCAAGGCGCATGGGGAAAGGCCGTGAGAAATGCTGGTTTTAATTGGTTTTATATGATATATATGGTTTTATATGGTTTTATATGGTTTTATATGGTTTTATATGGTTTTATATAGTTTTATATGGTTTTATATGGTTTTATATGGTTTCTGGATATGTTAGGGATGTGATTTCTTGGTATTTGGGGGATGTTGAGCTTAGTGAAAAAGTCCCGTGCATTGAATTTCGTGCGGGGTTGATGGAACAAAATGTATCAATCGGACACTGTAATGTATTTTCGGCTGTAGTTATGCAATATGCACAATAACACTATACATGCAAGCATTACCCGGCAAAGGATAATGTTCTTGGATGAAATGTAAGGGCCTGTGATTTTTTTTGCTGATCCACCAGCCAATCTGCCTCAACATCCATTTCGTTTGGCTACTCCAGCTGCAATCAATAGCAGTGGCCGTGGCCATCCTCATTTCGATGATTTTTTGGTGTCCACAGTGCTTTAAGTAGAGTATAGGAACGATACAGGAATCATTTGCATTATCCAGTGATCCTCCGAGGGGTAGACGATCAATCATGTCCATAACATGATATGATCTCATATGTACCTGAACAATAAATTTGATCATGATCTACTAGGTTTTGCTTCATGAAATATGGGACAGCCATGGACAGCCCCTATAAATGACAGGGGATGAACCCTTTGGGGATTTCCCTCCCATGATTAAGAAACACAAAAACGGATGATCGTCCAAGCATCGGCCGCCGGGCAGGGGTGCAGCAGATTGCGGCTTCCGCGGGTGCCTTTGCAGCGGCTCGGCGGTGGGATTCCACATCATATTCCTCAAGGCAGTCTATTGAATGTAGGGTTCACATTCCTGCGTGAACCATCTTGAACGATAGGTTAAAATATTGTTCTTACTGGAGAAATGGAGGGACACACAAATCCCGTGTATTTGGCATCAGTCCAAGATATTCCAAGGGGTTTCAATGGGTTTCGACAGGTCCTTGCTCCGATTGTTTATCTTGGTAAAAATTTGCTGATTTTGTTTCTTTCTTCGTTTGCCACAGATGGCAACTGACGTCCACGTAAACATTCTATGCTGCTCTTTTTTGTTGATTTTTATTCATATCCCATAGATATCCTTGTCCCATTCATATCCCATTTAGGTAATATATAGGATAATTATCCATGCATATCCAATTCATATCCCTCTGGATTTCCCAATTTCCTATGCAACAACCCCGCCGTGTCCAGTTGTCCAGCTGCGCCTAGGCCATGCTTTCAAATGGTGACCTCGTGTGCTGGGGCAGCGCCAAGACTGCATCATTTGCCCGTTGAGGTGTCTTCTTCTTCTTCATCTTTTTCTTCTTCTTCTTCTTTTGTTTCTTTGTATCAAGTAGATACACATGAGGGATGCATTTGATCTAAAGATTTCATACATACTCTGTGCACATATATATATATATATATAGAAACTTGCATATATATATATATGCATATATATATATATACAGTAATACACATGTATATGCACTTCAGATTGATGATGTGCCATTGTAGCTATGCAATTAGGCAATTGCTGTTGTTTCTTCATGTGTGTTCCTGTTCCACCTTGTTCACCTATGCGCATCAAGTTGCCATGCTGTGGCTGCAATGCTGAATGAATGCGACATGTTTTACACACAAACACACACATCAGAGGATATGAAAGGATCTTAAAATCAATCAGGATACCATATGTCAATGCACTGTACTACAATGCAATGTAGCGCAACAGCACGTTTTTCCGTCACAAGAGAACAGCCCATTGCTCAGTGTAGTAATGCAATGTCATGTTTGTATTGTTGTGTCACTGAAGTTTGGATTTCACTTTGCGCGTCTTATTTAGTAATACTATACAGTGTAGGACAGATGAAACAGCTATGTCCCCACGTTTACATTCGCAAACAGGGGCTGCTCAGCAGCAAGCCATGGGGTCATAGTTGTCATATCCTTGGGAAATTGTCATAAATGGTACGTGGTGGCAGCGTAGCAGCTTCCAAATAATTCCAAGAGTATCCAAGAGTTGGAAACTGAAAAACTAAGTCAAGAAATGTCAAGAAGAGTTTCTCAACTTTCAATCATAAATCCAGCGAAAACTGGTCAAACTGGTCAGATGAGTCAGATGTTTGTTTCCTCCAAGGTCCAGAGTGGGGCGGTGATCCAGCGACCGTGCCTTTGCATGATCGCAACCTCCTTCAACTGCACCGTGATGGAACGACGGAAACGACTGAGACGGGGCGCCGGGTACGGCCGAGATTGGCTCACTGAGGTGATGAAACGGGGAAAGGAAACGCCCAGTGTTTCCCATCGGTTTTCCATGACAGCAATTCCAGCCATGAATGGAGGAATGGTTGCAATTGTATTCCTAAAAGGTTGGGTAGCTATAATTGAGGACAGCTTCAGCCGCAACCACCCAACGACTGTTCATGGAGAGGAAGTGACCCAAACTATTCCAAAACTGACTTATATGATTTAGTTGGCAGTGCCTTTTTCGTTCCATTCAATCGGCAAATTAGGAGGATAAATTGACATTTGACCCAGTTGCAGTGAAGAATGCGACAAGAGGTTTGATGAGGGAACTGGATTCAAGTTGAATGTGGAACATGTTTCAACACTAGCAGAGTAGGTGGTTGCCAGAATGGATCCCTTCAAGAGGTGGGTTGCATTTGTCTTATGTCCATTTATGTCCATTTCATCCATTTAGGATCCATTCATTCCATTTTGCTGTTAAAGTCGGTTCCATCTAACCCATTTTAAACACATTGTCTAATTTAATATGTCCATTTAGCTATCAAGGAATTGGCCTCAAACTCTGAAAATCACTTTCAGCAGGCCAGAGGCGATACAAATGTGATACAAATTCACTAATTCAGGCCTTCGCTTGCGAATGGCCACCAGCTGCACGTGTACAACACCTTTTCCATGCACAGAGGGATGTGGGGCAACACGAGCTGGTTGTAGATTGTGTTTATGCTTTGATATTGTTTCGTCCCCGGACCCCGCCCAAGGTCTCCCGAAATGAAACCATGTCACCTAGGTTCAGTTCTCCCAGGGCTTGCTTGGCGCTGCCCAGTTCACATCCCTCCCTGTGTATCTTCTGTGCTTGCTATATGTTCCAAGGTCAAAACTCAAACATATTCGAAACATTAACAAACGTCAGCCCCATACGTACAGTTTTATAAAATACAGTACATCATCAGAACCGCCCAAAGTTTCAAAGGGTGGAAGCCCATCCTTCAAGGCTGTTTGGCCATGGCACATATCGCAATTTCTTTTCCGCAGCGCAGCTTGGGACCCACCAAGTGGGTGCTCTTTCGCCGCTAGAGGCGGCGTGGTCCATGTACATTTTAGTGTGGGACATCTCGAAGCAGACTGCATGAGCGATTTGAAGAGGCAAAAAGATGGTGAAAGCCACATGGTAGTGTCAACAGTGACACTTACATCCAACATACACCTTGCATCTCAGCCCAAGCGGGAGAAGGTTTGCGGTCCACGTTTTTAACAGTGGCTGATGATGCTACATGACAAGGAAGCAAATCACCATTTGCAGTTGGCATTGTCCCATTGACAAGTGGGAGGTATTTGGAATGATTTGACATTGGGGGTTATTTCGAATCGGGCTTAGATGTTCGGAGGACATGTGTTCATGAATGGCGGCTGCAGGTCCTGATAGGGGCAAGCTGCTTCAGCAACGACAGTTGCGTTTTGGGGAGTTTTGAAGCGGCACTGACCATGAGTTGAATTGGTATCGGCATAGGCCTGTAAATGCAAACATGTCCTCCTTTCATATTTTGGAGAAAGTAGCCAGTGGCAGGAGTTCTCAGTGAATTCTATTGATTTGGGCCGCTATCCGCAGAATTTCCAAGGCCAAACATGTCAATGTGAGTCCGGAACCCAAGACGGCTGCAGCGTGAGGGTTCAGACTTTTGGATTTCCTGAAGATTGCTATTTTTTGTTTAATCTGTGATCATCCTAACATGAAATCGAAAATCATCATCTAGAATCTAGAATGCGGATTGTGTCATTACTAATTAATTATGTTTGATTGGGCTCATCCAGTTAGTGGTTCGTATATTTAAATTTGTGCTGGACTCTCAAGCAAGCAGCTCAAAGGCGATTCAACAAGTCCAGGTTGCAACTACATAATATAATATATATAATATAATACAATACAATACAATACAATACAATTAATATAATATAACAAAACATACTATAATATAACATCATATAATATAATATACGGAATATATAATTTATATATGATATATTTTAATATAATATAATATGATTTAATATTATGTAATATAATATAATATGCTATATATATAATACTACATATGTGTTTTGTTTTTTGATACACATAATATATACTAAATAAATGTGCGATAAATACTAAATACGCATTAGTTAGCGTCAACATTGTGTTAATAAAATCAAGCCCAATGGCCCAATGGCTTGCAGATCCCACGTGACCTTCCAGGTTTTCAGCCACCTGCGGATTTGGGCACCTTTGATGGGGATTTGGTCACTCGGATATGGCTGGAACTGGTGGGAGGTTTGTCCTTTTAAGACAATTATTTATTGGCCTTGATGTGGATGTTGATGTTATTGTTGATGTTATTGATCATGATGATGATGATGAGGAGGAGGAGGAGGACAATGACGACATCCCTAATCAAGGACAAACAAGCACAGGTGACATGAGTTGCAACATCATGTCGTTGTCGTGATGCTTGTGTGCGCAGCCAATCTCTTGCGCAGGTCACAAGCTACAGCATATTCTATGCTTGCCGTTGTCCCAGAGTTGTCATCAGCACGTTGTCATCAGCACGTTGTCCTCCAGTAACATGACTGGCTTGGACCCCCCGTTGTTTTACTGGGTATATTTGGATATGTCTATGGTCATCCAGCTGAGTTTCCGGCCAACCATTTTTGACCAGAGCAATGCCCCGCATCCTTATGCATCAAAGCCGGTATTCCAAAAGAATGCGTAAACTGCCCGCGAATATATATGAAACAAATGGAATCGCAACAGGAATCAAAATGGACATCTTTCAGTGCATAGTAGGTATCTACATTGAATCATCATAAAACTGCATTTTTAATATGGTTTTCAAAGCAGCGATGTGATGCGCCACTCTCTGAGAAGGACATGTGGTTTGTTCGGTTTTGATCGCTGCACATTTCCAAAACCAAGTGAAACCTATAATCAGATTTATAATTCATGTATAGACTATACATCACCACATTGGACACCACCACATCAACGCTCAATTGGATAGTAGTCCTATGTAGTCCTAAGATGTCCTAAGTAGATTTCGTAGTCATTGCGGTATGGAAGTCAGCTGCCCCCCAGGTGGGCCGAATTGCGTGAAGCTCTTGGAGGAGTTTCAGGGCCTCAACTGTCAGCTGTAGCGCGCTGGGACTGTAAGATGTGGGAAAGAAACATGGAAAGAACACAATTTAATAAATTATACAGTAGGTTTTTTAAGATTTGTTTCAATGATTTTACAGATATTTAAAGATTATGTCCTGTAGGAAGTACTATGAATTACTATGAATTAGTAATGCTCAGAATGCATGATGTCCCATGATTTTCCATGGGGTTTGTTTAGGCCACGGTAGAGGTGTCATTCGTTTCCATTGGGCGAAGTCTGCCCTGGCCCCAGGACTCCGAATCCAGTGAAGTGAAGGTGATCCGAGGACCAAGGGAAGATGGGGAAATCGATTGGCTCCGGGTTGGCCGTGCATTTCTTTACCATGTGGATGGAGGAATATGCATAAAACACATGTCGCGCATTGTTGTATGTAACGATGCTAGCGTGTTATAAGTTATAATATGTGTGTGTGTGTGCATTTTAAAAAAAAATATTCAGGCCTACTAATAGCTACACATGTGTTTGTTTTTATGGCAACATGAGATGTGTTCGATAAAGAGCCAAGAAACGAATTCATGGGTTCATCTCTCCATCATAGTAGGCTGGACCAAGAATAAGGGCTGAACATGTCGATGAACCCCCACTGCAACCAACATCAGTAGACCGGGAAATGATTTTTTTGGGAATCGCAAGTCCTGGATATAGTCTGGACTTGTTCAACTTGTTTTGATAGTAAGTCACAGATCCTGTTGTATGCGCATATATATATATATAT
>Ga0126342_10011207_pt1 | contig 16020 bp, 13 predicted proteins | sample Cyp1metagenome_FD_92528 | JGI IMG/M metagenome (GOLD analysis project Ga0126342, IMG submission 92528) | Coral microbial communities from Lord Howe Island, Old Settlement Bay, Australia - Cyphastrea 1 metagenome | ecosystem: Host-associated > Invertebrates > Cnidaria > Coral ... | reverse complement strand
TCTTCTCTTCTCTTCTCTTCTCTTCTCTTCTCGTCTCGTCTCGTCTCGTCTCATCTCTTCTCTTCCCTTCCTCTTCTCTCCTCTCCTCTCCTCTCCTCTCCTCTCCTCTTCTCTTCTCTTCTCTTCTCTTCTCTTCTCTGACTCTCCCCACAGATGCTTTTCATCTGTCCATATTGTCGGAAGTTTGACGTCAAAACTTCCTTCGATTATATGGACAATGTTTGCCTCTCAAGTCCTTTTCAATGATGTTTGATACCCAATATCGGCACCCAAAACAAATAGATAACCATGGTTTCTGTGGAGAAATGTGATAGTACTGTATGAGGATGGGATTAGTTTCCATTATGTTTCCAGTGCGTCTTGATTGTCCTGAATTTTTTGATAAATCTGAATGTATGAGAGTTGTCCCAACCTGTCTTTGACAATTCGAGGGATCTCCTGGGAAGAACCATGTGCAGAAAAAACCTGGAGAGGACTCCAGCAGTAATCCTGTTATTGATCAGGCATGATTTTCCGGTTGCCATCCCCGGACATCGAACCTGAGAATCGCTGAATTTTTGAAATTCGTTTACCAAGTATTTTGTGTGTGGGATGAAGTATTTGGAAAACTCACATCATGGCCATTGCAGGCAGCTCCTCGATGGATCCTGCCAAGGTGTGGGACAGCGGGACAGCAAGGAAAGGTAGGATGCACCCAATGCCATAATCAGCTACAGTTTGGGGATGGTTTAAGCATGGTCATGGGGGTGGTTTATTGTTGGGTTTGCCACATGAATAATATGAATATATACATTAGTAACTATCAGGGTTTTGTTCCAGCATGTTTCCAAAGTGGATAGCTGATGCTGATGTCAGGTTCGCTGATGCATTTGAAAATTACAGGACACATACACAACCGGGGAATGCATGCGAAGCTGAGCCCAATAGGGAATGTGTAAAAACCCTGCGCCTATTCGATTAGTCTTCCATGATCTCCCATGAACCATTTTTACTTTTCACTCGAAAAAACGATAAGAGGAAAAACACGATATCGTTGAACGTTGTTTCTGTTAATGATCGGTGTCCAGACTCTTGAAATATGTTTTCCGTCGTTTTGCAGCTAGTAAAGGAAGGAAAAAAAAATAAAGGAAGGGAAGGAAACGAAAGAGAAAGGAAAAGAAAAGGAAAAGGAAAGGAAAAAGGAAAGGAGAAGAAAAAGGAAGAGTAAAGGAAGAGTAAAGGAAGGGAAAGGAAAAGGAGAGGAAAGGGAGAGGAAAAGGAAAAAAAAGGCCGTGCCACACACGAACCATTTTTGATGCCAAAAATTATCGTTTTCTTTATCGTTTTGCTATCGTTCGTGAATCCTGTGTACGTTCCTTTTTCTGGAAAGCGGCCACCTACCAGGCATTTTCCTTGTGCAGAATCTGACACGTATTCGTGGGCGCGCAATTACGACGACAAACAATGAAATGAAGAAACGAAAAACACTTTTCCCTTTCCTTTTCCTTGCTCATGTGAATTCTTTGGTCAAGGTGTGAAGCCAATGTTTGGAAAAACGATAAGAGGAAATAAAAACGATAACGTGTGAAAAAAACATTTGAAAGGGCTCGGGGTTTTTACAAGATCCCTAATAATAGGGGTTGCGCCGGTTAGCGTCACTGATGGTCCCTGTGGAAAGCGCAGAGAAAAAATACACAATTGATATGTAATCAGAAATATATATTATATATATATGCACATATTAATGTTTAAAAGTAATCTGGAATCTACACATCATATTTCTTATGCCATGTGTTTTTGGAACATATTGACACCATCTGGGCTCAGGTGCGCCTTGCGGCGAAGCTGGCGCAGCCTGCGAAGCCGCCAAGTCGCTTCAAGGAGGTGTCAGTGCAAACCGACAGCGTGGCGTCGCCGGTGCCGTGACCTGAAAAACCACCGGGAGTTGTGTGTTTCCATGGAGAACCCATGGGGAGCCCCTGGTGATTGGAAGTGATTGGGCCTAATATCTATTGAATCTATTGCAGATCTATGTATGATTTGTATGTCTATAATCCAATCTACAAGTCGCGCAGTAGGAACCTATTAGGCGTCACATCATCACACCTTTGAACTCAAAGGAGATTGTTAGAGGGTGGCAGATTCCGCAGGGATATGGTCCAAAGACAGACGTGTTCAGATCACAGTGTGCCACGACTGCGCCCAGGTGTATTTAGCCGCACCGCCCGCCTATGCAGGGCGCTTCATTGCAATTGATCGCAGCTTTGCAGCAAGCCAAAAGGCATCAAAAGGCCAGTCAAAGATGGTGATTCATAAGATGACCCACAGCAACCCCGAAAAAAGATAGAACCGTAATTGTTCATTTATTACGTGTAGTTATTTTAAACTTATTGTAGTACATTTTAGTACAATTTTACAGTTCTGTATTTTTATTGGGATTTTACAGGGGTTGTTCTATATTATTTGTCATGCACACTACACAAGGGAATATTAAGGAAAACGTGGACGTGAAAGGGACTTTCCCGGTGAAACATAAGTTATCATACATTGATAACCAGGCGGGTGCCTGTACGCGCATACCCTTGGTGCCCGCACATATCATGCTTTTGCCCTGGCAAGATGCAAGTAAAACGAAGAAGAATAGGAGTACTTGGGAATTCTTGGCGTAGGTAATTCCTATCAAATCTGCAAAAAAGAGACTGATTCGCCTTTTGCGTTCGCATGTAACATATCCCGCATGTCGCTACCTTTCAAGGCAATGTGCCATGGCAAGTCTGGGGCCCCAGCGAACACGAGAAATGATCTTGGCTGCAACCTCAACTGCTTGCCTAATGGGCTGGGCTGAGGTATGCTCTAGGCATGCTTCGCCTGTACGCGTGATCTCACCCCCTAGGCCGATGGCTTTCCAGTTTATTCATGTCTGTCCCAATGCGTGGCAACCCTTCTGCCTGATGACAATGATAGCCCCATTTTCCGGGCAGGCTGGTTTCTGCGCCTGCTGCAGTGTCACGCATAGCAGAGCCTATCAGGCAGTGCGTGTCAAAGCACGGTCCTGTCATTTTTTTTGTGGCAAAGCGGCTACGCAAGGGAAACCATATCTGTCTCTGAGAAGGCTTTTTGACCTATCATGACTGGTCGCCATACATGCTGCTTGAGGTTGAATGCCAACCACCCTTTCATCCTCTTTCAGTCATTTTCAAGTATCCTCAAAGCGCTCAGTGACTCCACTTGCAGCTTACTTGCTGCAGCTGGGACCGCGTTGCATTGCAGATGTGTTCGAGGCTCAATTTGGAAGGGCCTTTGCTGCCGCCTTCGCCACGTGTGCTGCTCTCACCCGCACTGGGTGCCTTGGATTGAACCGATCAGAGATGCTGAAAGTTTTGGTGTCACAGGCTGGTGTTTTCACACTGATTTTAATTACATCAACTTGTATCTCCATTCTTTCATTCTTTGTGGAACAGCTTGTTTGGCCGAGCCATTAGTTCCTCAAACTACCTGGTTACCTCACTTGACAAACCAACTCAAATCAACAGTAACATAGGACTTTATGCCGTTGTTTGTTGTTTTTGTGGAGTTCTAATTGCTAACCCCTACAAGACATCGTTGACCAGCCGAGGTTCTCGTGCCCCGACCCCAGGGGCCCCAGGGGCCCCAGGGGCCCCAGGGGCTGCAGCAACGCAGCCAGCACAAAGTCAGGTCCCATCAAGATCTCCGAAACTGGGACGAACCAGGGAAGGTTGTCTTTGGCTTTGTCTGAAAGCAGGGAGTTACCCTCCAAAGTAAATATCAATGTGAATATATGTGAATTAAACATACTATAATAGGGAAAATGATGGAAACATGATGATATACATGATGGTATAAGATGATTGTATGATGGTATAAGTGATGGCAAATACATGATGGACAATGATGATGTAAATGGTGGACAATTATGAAAAATCATGGACAAAATGATGATCAAGCATGACTAATTTGGGAGGGACATTCTTCTGGACGCATTTTCTCTAGTTTGGGGAGGGACTGCCCAGTTAGTGGAAAGATGCCGGCAGCCACGGTCCCAAGGCCCAGGAGTCCAGCCTTGACACCTTCGATACCTCTGCGTCTCGAACCGGTGTCCAGGACCTCTTCTCCAGCGCCAGAAAGACGGCAACTTGGATTTGGCTGGTGATGCTGCTACATGCTGGTACTTTTAAACATCTTTTGACATCTTTTTTCCGCATATTTTGAGGTCATAATCCCCAATGGATTTATAGTGATTTATATATACAGTATTATAGTTGTATTATATATACAATTTGAGATGGGTTGAAACTTGAAACATCTTGAAACCACCAATCAGTAAAAAAGCCAGATATATTCTGCCCGCCCTCCGCTGAGGATCATCTCAATTCCCAGCACTCCATGCGGCGGGGTTCGAAGCATCACTCCCGTGCCTTGCTATGTCACGCCAAAAGTCGCCGCGCCTCGGCGTCAAGGAGGTGAGCGAACGAAGAACGGTGTGCTTGGGTAAAAATTGTTGACATATTGTTGGAGATATCCAATTATATATCCATATTCAACATATATTCCTCATTTTATCAGTATCATCACTACAAATCACTATAAATGAATAAATAAATACATACATATATAACATGTATATATATATATATATTATAAATCACTATCATTCATTATATCATCCGTATATCACCACGATATTAATCACCCTGTTCCTGCTCCTGATTTCTGTCGCTTCGCATCCTCTCTTCACGGATTTCCGCTTTTTGAAGCTGTGAGGCAGACCGGCCGGCCGACCTCATGCTGCGAATTGTGGCTGGAAACGACTATAGCTCGGTCATTGCTGTTGCAGATGTTGCCAAGCTGCAGTCACATGGAGACCTTTGTGGGTCTGGTTGATGGGTCTGGAGTCTAGTGCATCCAGAACCACTAAATGTATCTAAATGTCGGAGATGCTAGAGTGTTTTTGTTGCTTGGTTTGTAGTTGGGAAGACCTCTTTCTCGCGAAGAAAATCCACGAAATGAAGGTATACCTACACCGACCTCCCTTTTCGCTTGACAGAGCCGTTGCGTACGGCACCACTGCTGATGGAATTATGCAGGAGCCATGGTGGCAGTGTCTGTCAAAGTGCACTGCTGTTGGTGAGTTTGTAAATGCCACACCAGCACCATGGAATGGTACGATCGCTTGCTCGCTGTTAAGAGAGGTAACAAGTACACATATTAAACTTTAAAGTCTTTGAGCGGAGCAATGGCCTATTTGCACATCTCTTTGTTACTTCCCAGAAGCTCCGCAGTCTCAGTTGTCTCCTTTGCGTTTTGGAGTGCAGGAACTCTTTTCTATGCCACCTGGCTGGGGCGTTCTACGGGCCGGTGGCGGCACCCTTCTTTGGCTTTCCTTGAAGCAGGTCGGAATTTCACTGAAGGTGAGAAAATTTCACTTGCACGATTCTGGCACATTGTCCTGTTTGGCATTTCATGTGGGAGGATTGTGGTGGCCAGCCATCAGCCCGGCGTGACTTGTCAGGCACAACATTTGGCGGTTGTGTGGGTGGTTCATTTCACACCTTTGTTTGGCTTGTAGGAACAGAGGTCGCACGAGTCGAACGAGCAAAAAGTAGTCTGATGACGCAGTTGAGCATATGCCATTCACCCTGAGTCGCAAGATGCACATTCAAGGCGTGGCATTGCAGCTCGTCATTCCAGCAGGAAAAGATTTGGATGGAGGCAGGCTCCTTTTAGTGGCTTTGCGAATGCCACCTGAGGCTACCTGAGACAACCCTTAAGGATTGTCAAGTGGTATAGATAAAGGTTTCCAACTCTCAGACCTGGGGAAATGGGATCTCCATGGATCTCCAGAACAAGCCACGGGATGGCAGACTAGAAGGCTCCAGCTAAGGATTTGTCACCTACTGTAAGTACTTAGGACCATATGTCACGCCATGCCAAATCAATGTTTATGCCTATGCATGATATACATTGAATATCCTACTATATACTATATATATATACTATTGAATGTTCATGTCACCGTTTCACTGTGTTTTTTCATTTCATTCATTTTTTTCTTGGCGAGGGTGGGTTGTTTTGCCTTAGATCCCAACAGATCCACCGGACGACACTAGATTTTTGCCGACGTCCCAGCCATAGAAAATCTGCCAGTTGTCCACTGGCGGGTTGATCAATGATAGATAAATAGATGGTTTCCCCATTCAACAACCAATGGGTAGATGATAATAAAGTACATTACTGTATTGTTATTACCATATACACATGCAATGATTCGGGCCAACTCGTGCAAAATGATCAGAATGAAGCACAACCGCACTTTAGCACCAAAATTTCGGCCAGCACTTGTACTTTGTGGCCTTCCACTATGTTGAGATGATTCAACTTGATGTCCCTCACGTCGCTTCGTGAAGGACGTGATTGATGACCCTCTGTGTGGATTCGGCTGAAATCCTTTCGCTGTTTTCAACACTTTTTACATAAACTCTAAAGAGAACCTAGAGAAACCCTAGGAAAAACCCTAAATTAACCCCTAAAGAATTCCTAAATGAACCCTAAAGAAACCTTAAAGAAACCCTGACAAAAACCATATGAAAGTGTATAATTATAGCGAAGTACCTTTGGGGCGTAGCGTACGTGCTGCGGGGAATGTACCATATATGCATTTATATTCATTTCTTACATTGTAATATATACATATAATATAATATGATATAATATAATATTATATAAGATATTTAGGTGTATATATAGCAATGATTATAATGTGATGTATGTGTATATATAGATATATTTATCACAAATATTACACACACACACATATATATATCATGTGTATAATATATACATATAGCATATCATATTACATATATATCATATCACATCATATCATATCATATCATATTTTTCATATCATATCATATCATATCATATCATATCAGAGTAGATATATATATATATATACACATACATATATCGCACACACACACATAGTATATGAATATATATATATATATATAATATCCCAACGTGTTTCCTCTAGAGCGACAATCTTGATCCCAGCTGTGCCAGGCAAAGTCCCACCCGTGGCCTCTGGCACGGGGAAATGGGCTGTTGCATCTTCAACCGCCAGACCGCTGGCAGCCGAGGAGGTGGAAAAAAAAACAGGTTTCTAAGGTTCCAGGTATTGGACCTATGATGGTTTATGATGGTTTATGATAGTTAATGATGCTTAATGATGGTAACTAATGATGATTCATATTGATTCATGATGGTTGACACGGACAAGAGAACTACATCATGTGGTGAATGAGTATGTACATACTATAGCGATACATCCATACATTAACCATACATCCACTTAAATGCCACATGCTGTGCGAGTTGAACAGCCACGGGACGCCAACACAGATACGATCTCAGGGGATGCTTCGCATGGGCATGGGCGAATTGCAGCTGTCTTTGGAGTCGAAGATGGATGAGATCTTGAAAGCTTGGCTGGGTGCCACCCCCGGCATGCGTGGCATGCGTCACGAATCATTTTTCTGATAAATTTGGATGCTCTATTATATATATATGTGTATACATAATACATATATTTGAAGAGAGGAGTTGAAGGAACAGCCTAGATTGACCTTGAGGATGGTAACTTGATGATAGATCGCTGAGGCATTGTCCAAGATCACGGGACAACTTCTTCGACTTCTTTGTCCTTATGATGCAGCAACGAGTCATGTGATCCACGGGTGATACGGGGTAAAATGGAGCAAATGTAAAAGAAATGACCTGGGATTAAGTACTGCTACAGATTTCGTATTGGAGGTTTTGCAGCTTCAATAAACTAGGCCACCTCGAGACTTGGTGAGAATGATCCATAAAGGTTCGCAGCACAGGACGAACTTGAACTCGTCACCTTATACATGATGATGACATGGTTTGTACGGAGATGGGCAAATTAAAAGCAGTCAGATCCTCAGTGTCATCACTTTGTACTAGGAAGATCAATGTTTGTCGATCCGCGAAAAGCGATCAATTAGGTGCACAGTCTGCACCTGTCAATTCCTGCGGGTGGAAGGACATATTCATTCGATTTGATTGCTAATGCTTGACAGAAGTGCCTGCGCTCAAAGCGGCTGAGAGGGAAAAGTCACTGTGCATCACTGTGCCAATCATAGCTGATCTGGCCTTTAGTAGTTATTAGACATCATCAATGCATCAATGCATCAAGCTCTTAAGCCGACAGTGATGTAGGAAATGCCGTGGCGTTTTACTTTGGTTGCTGATTTGTTCTTGCACATATGCAAGTTGCATCAAATTGCAAGACCGCAGCCGCTGACAGTCAATACTCATGGATGCATGCTTCATCCACAAGTTGCGGAATAAGAGCACCATTTTGGGAGTCCTTGCTCTTGCTGGCCCTTGCCGACTTGAAATCTTGATGTCTTGATCATCTCATAAATGGTTTGAGACGTCTGAGACAATCACACATCTGGTGATTGGATCCTGTTCCAAGCATCGGGAAGCAAAATACAAAACGGACACACCCACAAGCACCACTCTGTGCCATCCAGCCTGGATGTTGATCCAGGTCCTTGGGGCTACGTAGCCTACTAAATAATTATTTGATACATTTTGATACTACTTGCGCACACATATGCACATGCTATATAATCTGACATAGTCTGACTCCTTTCCTCTTGAAAGCTGACGAGCCATCACGCAATGGGAAGGCCATGGGACAAACAGATGAGGGCGGACGCTGCCCCTTCCTGCTGGAGAATGATGATAGCAAGATTGTCATTTGCATGTGCAACTATTACTCCCTTGGCCAGGCGCGGTGGATTGAGTCGTCACCAGAGATTCGGATGATTGCATCAGAATGTCCTCAGTTGGTACCATCTCTGAAGCCCCTTATACAGTGAAACATGGCTAAACTACCAAAACGCAATGGAAAACCATTGGCAGCTCCTGTTCCCAACGGTTTCAATCCCCATGGATTTCCACCTTGCAGAGGCAGAGTTGGCTCGCGCCTTGCTACAGATCATCGCCAGTAAGAACTTGGCCAAGGCCCTGCGTGTTTTGAGGAAGATCATTTGGTATGGCCCGCCGAAGCACTGGCTCTGCGCCCCGGCGATGAATGTTTTTGATGCGACAAAGGGATGCAAAAAGGGCGGAAGAATCCAGGATGATCCATGGCGATCCATGGTGATCCATGGCACAGGTTCACATTCGATGTTGTTTACGTTTGAGACTGTACGACAAGTGGAGGAAATTGTGCTACAATGCCATAGAATAATGTTATTGATATTACTCCGAATGTTCCTGTAACATGAAGAAATGTGATAGCGAGGAATGGGGGTTTGAACATGTTTGAACAAGGGAAAAGATGTTGAACATGGAGCTCAACTTTTTGACCTATTTTTAGCAGCCAGAAGCCACTTGCAGCTGTCACAGGCTGTCACATTGCCATGATGGCAATGGGATGACCATGAAAATTTGCTGAATTTTTGCTATGCTCATCACGCAAGTGCCGGGATTATGCTTCTGAAAGCTGTTTTCAAATATTTCAGTGCAATTCACATCAATATTTCGCTTCAGTGTTTCGTACAGCTCCTGCTTTGCATCAAATTTGGACGGCCAGTGAGGTTCGGTCCTTGTGCCATCTTCAGCCCATTTGGCCTGGCTCTGTTTGATCGATTTCCAAGACTTGGTCAAAGTTCACCTGGGCAAGGCGGCTCAACTGCCTCCTTGGCTCTTGAAACACCTTGAGTCCCTCGGTGCGAAAATTTCGGAACTCGCAACGTCTGTGTTTTGTAGCGCGCACCTGGTCACAGAAAAACCATAATTTTTGGATGTAAACATTGTAAACATTAAAGCATGTTTGCAGGTGGTTCATGGTGTTTCAATTTTACTATGGTGCTGAGGTTTGACGTGCTCGTGGCACAGGCGCTTCTAGATGGAGCAGCCATTTATTCTCAGGTTCTGACTGCAGAGGTTGCGAGTGAACTTCGCGAGTATCATGCCGGCTTGCTGTGTGCAACTAGTCTCGGTGAAGAGTTAGCAGCAGAATTGCAAGTGCCGCCATCTTTTAAGCTGCCGGCCTTGTCTTTACTTCAAGTGACCAACCAGGTCTCTCCCTTTGTGAATTTTCTGCCCGGGCTTTCCATCCAGCGGCAAGAGCAGATTGATCAGTTCAGCTCTAAGAGTCTGACAAAGGCTGCAGTGCAACAGCTGTATGACCTTTGTAGAAGCCAACCCCTACTGGGGCGTTGTATTTGTCTTTCGTTGGCACCACCCAACTGTGCAGCAGCAGTACCCACTGCAAGGCGAATACAGCAGATGTATTTAGGCCTCACTGCGGATGCACTATTGCAGTCATTGAAATCTGATGCTTGGCGATTTCTGAAGTTTCTGGAGGTCAATGATTCAGTTGGATGCCCACACTCCTTGCTCGAGCTTCTGAGTGTTCTCCTAGTGGTGGTGGTTTCAGATGTGCGTCCAACTCCTGCCCTGCACGGACGTCTGCAAGCACTAGTGTCCATGGCGACATCGACGGCAACCTTGTCTCCCTTACCTGGTGCACCGGATGTGGATGCTGGCTGGTGGTTCAGACATTTTTTTCAACCAAATTTTGATGAGAAATCCCCAATTGACTACTGTAGCAGTGACACAATGCACAGTGACATGCAGTGATTAGCATTTTTGTGGGGAGTTTACTCTAAACATCTCTATGCCAGCCATATCCAGCCATTGGAACCAGGATGTCTCAGAAACGGACGATGGAGATGAGGTTGCCGATGCTGCATCTCGCATTTTGGCCGCCAGTTTCGCGCAGGCCATGCTACCAGAAGGCAGCGCTGCGTTCAAACCCTGGGATCACCTGCGACGGTCGGTGGAAGCCAGGCGTCAGAACTCAGGGAACTTTGCCTCGCAGAATGCAGGCAGTGTAGCAGGGTCCTCGGCTTTGAGATATTCATCTCTTTTGAAAAGAATTCGTGGAGATGCAGGCGGAGATAGTGTTGAAGGCAAATTGGATGATGTTGACGAGGAAGCAGTTGTGGAAGCACAAACTCATTCTGATAGAAGCTTAGCAGAAGCCTGGGAGGAACATGGAAAGGCCCCGCTGGAATATGCTCGAAATGCCTTTCTGCACCGGGCGAAAATCTATGAGGCCTTTTTGACACATGCTTCCGGCAACTCGCACTCAGCTCTGCGGCTGTTCAGCACATTGGAAGATAAGCTGCTTCGGCTGAAATCCTCACAGTCGTCTCTTCCACCTGCTTTTGAAGTCTTACAGCTTCTAGAGCCAGCAAGCTACAGATTTAAGGAACCACCAATCACATTCTGGGATGCATATTTTGAATTCACTCGTGTGGCCCGAGCTCATTGTTTGGAATATGTCATGGAGACCTCTTCGGGCTTCATTCGAAAAAGGGATTTCTGCACCGCAGCGTGGCTCCTGGCGCCATTCCCACAGCTGAAACCTTTGGTCATCCTGTTGTGCTGGGAAGAGTTTCGTCGAGATGTCAAAAGCCTTCAACACTTGCTGGATACCTTGTGGAAATCCTATGCTGAGGAGACATTTCGAGACAGTAGCAAGGTGGGTGACTTGCTGGTGGACTATTGGGTGGAGGCGGGAGTGGCTGAAAATTATGCCAAAAATAGATGAAAATAGACACTTCAATTATTTATATTATTTTAGATTTAAATAAATATAATAAGAATGACATGCTTTTGCGGGTTCATTGGCAATGAGCTCATTTATGAATCATTTTTGGTCCAGAGAATCCACAGCCAGGTCCTGAACTATCGCCTTTTTGCCGCTGGCTGGATCTCCAAAGTGGTGGTGGAGCAGGCCCAACAAGCGCCACGGCGACAAGCCATGGCCCCACGCCGGGAACGGAAGGAGCTGCGATCCTTGGATTCTCCCCGTCGAACTGAAGGCGAATCTGAGGAAGCGACGACGGAGATGGCTGGGGTTGGTGGGGTGCAGATGGTGCAGGAAGTGGCGGCAGATGTCTTGGACGCGATCACCTCTCACAGCATCCTCTATGTGATGCGCCCCAATCTGCCGATGGTGGACAGCCACACTTTGTTGTCGTCCTTGCATTCCTTGCCTCAACTTCGACAGGAGGCTGCAGCTTTGGAACATTCCTACGACTTGGATTTGGCCCATTGCTACTACACCGTCCGTTGCGCCATGTACCTCATCGCTGGTTGTGTGGCGGAGGGTGCTCCTGCCCCAGACCATAAAGTAATACAGGATGGAATTCATGAGTTGGATAGCTTGATGAGTTGCATCGAACGGACTCGTTTGAAGGCCCTGCAGGGCAACAGGTGCTAGAATTAGGTTTGCAGGGGTCCTGGAATAGAAACATGAATATTTCAAAAGTATATAGAGAAATCAACTTGTTCCTCACTTGTTCCTCTCTTGGGGCCGTGCCAACTCGTAGGTAGAAACGTGCAGAAAGGGTATTTCTATCAATCAATCTTTTCTGCTTGGAGACGCGCTTGAAATCATACTTGTGCATACTTGTGCAACTTCGACGCCGGTTATTACCGGCCATATATGGAAATCTTTCCTGGAATCTCTATCAACCAACCGCAGAACAAACTCACGACACAAATACAAATAGGCTTGGGAACTTGGTCAAACACTTTTTGAAGATCTGAGTGTAGAAAGCCAGCCCAGCTCAATGGGTGAGGTTTCGGGGTGCATTCCAATTGCATGATCCTTTCCAGGGCTGGACCAAAATGCCCCCTGAAGGTCTCCGTCTTCTTGTTCGTGTCTTCGCTATGCTTCGCAAGGCATCACCACTTACAAGCTGCGCGAAGCTCTGACCAAGAGAACTTCTTAGTGCCGCCAAACGTCCTCTTGTCCTTGTTGCTTCTGTTGCGACATCACTTGCAACCTCTGGCAGCCAAGAACGAGTTGGATCCTGGTTTAAAGGCTACTATTCAGCAGCTCCAACTCTTCACGCGAGAGGCGATTTGGCGAATCTTTATTTCGCTCAAGGACATCGCTTTCAACTCTTTATGTTCCACTTGCATTTGTGCCCTAACTGTCCTTAACAAGGGATGCGGGATGCCTAGCAGGTGTGAGTTGCACAGCTTCAGGGTTTGTTCTGATTGTTCATAGCGTTCTGGGACCATTCTGGGAAGGACTACTTCATCTATTCTCAGCTTGCAGCGCCTACGGGTGGTGCGGTTCCGGTGGCTACGCACAGGGTGGGGGATGAAATGGCCATCACCGAAGAAACGGCGAGTGACTGGGCGTCAGCCATTGGTGCAGTCACTGTGGGTGAGATGGCTATCCTGGAACCAGAGAGCCACATCAGCGGCAGAGTTTCTTGGGACAGCCAAAAAAAGGGAAAGAACAAAGCAATGAAAGGTATATATAATATTATATAATGCAATGTATAAACCATATTAAACATTATTAAACCATTACAAATCTAAAATACCAGTTCGCATATTTAAATGCAGTTACTGTGTTTCAATGAATTGGATTCCGTATGTGGCAATGGCCAGGTGGGCCAAGGAAAACCTTCCTGGAGGTAGTCTAAAATACCTGTATATTTTAAAATTCGTATATTTCAATGTAGTTACGGGATGTATATTATATATATTTATATATAAAATGGGAAGATTTACTGGGATATAATTTGAATGGGGTACAGTTAACAAATCAATTAGGTTGACAGTTGAAACTTCAAGTTTGAATGGCATGACATCAGGGATCAGCACCGAGGTGGGAGGAGATGTGCATCCGCTTCGCCAGTTCTGCACCCCCATGGATGTGCCTTTGTCGCTGCTGCCATCTTTGTTCATTCCCAGGATGTTGTCAAGTCCAGGGACTTTGCTGCCACTTGTTGGTGCTTTGAGGTCAATATGTTCTTTTTTTTTAAATATATATTAATTGATTTGCCCATCCCAGGGATAATAGGGATGATGATCCCAGGATTGAATCCGAGGAAAAAGCCTCTCCCAATCTCACCCCACTATTGAAAATGATTGTTCCACTATTTGTTTTGGTATGTTTTGGTTTATCCACTATTGCCGGACACATTTTTGAGTGAACGAAGTTCCACCAAGCTTTCCAGGCAAAGATCTCTGAAGATGAACGACTACGCCCTGAGTCAGCAGCTTCTGAAGCACTTCCCTACCTTGCGTGGCGGTCAAGTCGAGGCTGCGGTGCAAATTGCTGAGCAGTTCAAGGAGCTACGGCAGTTGTTGGTGAATCGAAAATCCACCAAAGGACAAGGTGGGTGTGGTCTAAAAATTGGGGATCATGATGGATATCCCAATTTTATTGCTATTTTCATCAAGTTTATTGGATTTGATTGGCATTTTATGGCATTGTGGGGATACCGGATGCCACTGATATCCCCTGATACATTTTTGTTGACTGCCCTCGCTGAAAAGCCTAGGTGAAGCGGAGGACAAGGTCCTGGAAGAAGAGGAACAATTCAACAAGCAGCTTGAAGCGTCGTTGCAAGTGGGCCTGCAGACAGTCCCCAACGCCGAAGGAGTTGCTACGGGCTTGACGGATTTGCTGAGTTCACTGTGCCTTGGCACCTTAATAGGCCATCAGGCTGAGACAGCCTAGGCTGAGAAACTAGTGAGAATCTCCTGGAAACTGTTTGAAAGGGTCACTGTCTTTCTTCTTTTGGGCCACAAATTAGAAGACACATCAAGACACCTTGTCTAACTTCTTGGGTGGGTTCTCCCACCTGGCGACATCTGGCGACTCATTTTGATGGGTTTTTGGCCTGTTTTGATTGTTTTGGTCTTGGTTTTGGTTCACCAGGTCCAGACCTTTATTGGCCTTCTATGTCCTGGTGGACCTGGCCGTTTCGGCTGCTCCCTTCAGCCAGATGAGCACCTTCCTGTTGAAGAAGGGCACCTCTTGGCTTTCGGAAGGGGAAGCGGTGCCCCTGGCCATGCGAAGCTGGGTTTATTGAAAGTTCTGGATTTTATAGTCCTATGGTTCTATTATGGTCTATTCCACATTCTAATTTTAACTTATGTTTATTATATTTCAATACAATACACTTATCATTCGTCGTATGCTACTGCTGTTGTTCCTATACTACTTGGAAATCACAATCCCGGCCTACGTGCCTTTTACTCTTTATAGTCCCCTCCTAAAAATGCGATGTTGATCCTCAAGTTGACCTTTGGCCGATCCCAACAATTGACATTTCAGTTTTTTTTCTCGGGGGTTTGGGATGGGAGGAGGTTGGCCATGGATGAATGGATGACCCAAAGATCCCAGGAAGTTTCTTCGAAAACTGGGTGGAACGCCTCTGCGTCCTGGTGGAAGTTCGCCCCGAGCTGCGCGATCGCGCCTCGTTGGCGTCGATCATCTTGGGTATTGAGACGCTACCCTCGGAGCCGGCGCTGCTGAAGTCCCACTTGAATCGATTGCACACCCAACGGCATCCTGGTGATTCGCGGAACTTGGGATTTTGGGATATTTGGATATATCATGATGTAATATGTGATATAATGATATATCCAAATATCCCATATGATATATCTGGGGATATCTGGGGCATGTGAATCAGCATCGATTTGGGTTTCATCGCCTTGGGGTTAAGCTGGTGATAGTTGATCTTCCACAGGAAATTCCCTGAGTCCAAGGCATGCCATCTTGTCCCTAGTGGAGAGTGTAGACCTGGTGAAGAAAGGCCAGACGTCGGCATCACAGAGACTTGGCTCAGGGATCAGGTCGGAGATGGTTGGAGGTGGGTGATTTTCATGAGATGGTCATGGCACGCTCATATTAAAATGATGTTACTGTAATAGATTAATCGAAGGAAGTTTAGAAGTCAAACTTCCGACAATATGGACAGATGAAAAGCAGAGCTGGGCAGAGGCAGAGAGAAGAGGAGAGTAGAAGAGAGATCAGAGAAGAGAAAGAGTCAGAAGAAAGAAGATGCAGATGCGCGAAAAGGTAGGAAAGTCGCGAAACACTGTGTTTTTCCAATGATTTGGGGCTCCGGAGGGTCGAAAAGTAGGCTCACT
>Ga0126342_10011206_pt1 | contig 16020 bp, 13 predicted proteins | sample Cyp1metagenome_FD_92528 | JGI IMG/M metagenome (GOLD analysis project Ga0126342, IMG submission 92528) | Coral microbial communities from Lord Howe Island, Old Settlement Bay, Australia - Cyphastrea 1 metagenome | ecosystem: Host-associated > Invertebrates > Cnidaria > Coral ... | reverse complement strand
TGTTTTCATTTGGGTTGGGGCCACTCATTTTATAAGCAGTGTCTAGTCATTTTATAGTGAAAACCATTTTATGTCTATAAAATGGCTTGCAGGACCCCCTCCCGTGTATGTTCATAGGGATAAATAAAAAATCTAAAAACAGTTGTTCATGATGTCTTAAACATTGAATGATGTTTACTGGTTGGTGGTTTGGAACATTTGTTTTTTTTCCATTTCATATATATATATATTATGGAATTATATGGATGTCATCCTTCCCATTGACGAACTCATATTTTTCAAGATGTTTTTTAAAACCACCAACCAGTTTTTCATATAAATTGGTTTATAATGTTTATAAACCCCATTAACTATAGAATTATAGATATATCACCTATAAATATTCCCCTCTGGTAATTTAATATAACTATTGAACATCACCATGCTATTAATTGGTAAATCAACTATAAATGGAAATATCCAATCATTAATGTCAGATAGATAATCTAAAACATTTTAATATTCCATATAAACCAGTTTAATATAAATGGGTTTATAAACCCCATTAACTGTAGAATTATAAAATGAATTATATATAGATATATCACCTATAAATATTCCATTCATCATTCCCCATGATGTCTGGCCATGTTTTAAGTCGACAGCACCCCGAGACTCGGCCAGGCTCGAGAGATGTTCGTCCGTCAGGCCTTACAGCGAGGGGTGGCGCGGAGCCTAAGATAGACCGAGAGGCCCCGGCGAAATGGCGAAATCCCATGCTGATTCTTTAAGGCAAATGGGAAAATACATGAAAATACTAGGAACATATGGGAATATACAGTATGAATTATTTGGAAAGATGGAATATAGATGGAATATAGATGGAATATAGATGGAATATATAGGTGGAATATATGGACATCCCATGGTATTTTCCAATGATGTGGATGAACCATGGAGGTTTTTGAGGCTTATGGATGGTTTCGGGTGAGGAAGCTTTCATGGAACATATCATTGGGATGAGGAACCTCTCCCATGATATTTTCCAATGTGGATTTTCCATGACTTTGGCGTTAGTTTACTGGACGGTAACCATCATGGTGGTGTGTTGTGGGGATAAAATGGGATATTGTAATTACGTATATATGATTGGCAGAATTGAGCCAAGAATGGGAGTTTTTTGATTCTTTCCAGTTACCACGGAGCGCTTTGGAGTGAGCTATGGCAGCTATGGTTGTATCAGGTTGTGTCCATATTGCGATGGGGCGCGGAGCTGCAATTTCCCAGCCACATAGGAAGAATGAGCCTGTCCGGTTGATGTGGATAAAGTGGTTTTGAAACCTCTTGAAACCAAGCTCATGATCGGGAACTCAAAATGCAAAACAAAAAACACTGCAAACTAGATTGCCGTGGCTTATCCGGTCCTTGTCAATGGCATGTTTGGAGCTGCCTTCTTCGACCCAAGGTAATTGAAGCCGTCAGACTCATTGAGCCCGGACGCCCGGAAACTCCATGTGGATTTTTTGGGACCACATGGGGAATCTTTCGCCCAAAAATCCTGGATGCACCAGGACGGCTTCTTCAGCTGTGGCTGCCGCAGCCACCAACTTTCTAGGGGACTTTGTTGGGGATCTCAGCGAAAGGTGTGGAATCCGTGGTGTGGGATGAGTGATGAAATTCCCCAAGCTCTCCAAAGTGCTGGTATTTGGCAAACACAAAGAACCCTCGTTCTACCCTTGAGCCTACTGAAAAACAGGCACAAGTATGGAGCAGGGGAGCTCCAGAATATGCCAGTCAGCCAAAACACATTGAGTGCATTTTGATGGCATTTGTTTGCAAGATTCTCACATTAGATCGATAGTAAATCTACTGCGTATGCCCGTTGAAAGAACAAACCAAAGCGAATCTGTTCATGGCAGTAGATGGTTGCTTCCTTCTTTTTGTGGGGGTGTCTCATATCCAATGCAGATATCCAACTCCATGACTCCATGACCCCATGAGCACATTGGGTGCCTCGCCTTCCATCCTGCTCCTAGGCATTCAATTCCGACAGGGGCTCCAAGGAGGTGTTGAAGGTGATCTTGCACGGTAGACTATGCTACTGGGTTTGCCCAAAATTCTTTGGTGAAATCATGTTCCCAATTTTGTACACTTTTGGGGCATCTCCCACTTTTGAGCTGTATTATAACATTCACCACGGAAATCTGATATCTAAGGGTGTTCTAAACCAATAAGGGGTTGTTTGGGGGTAAGCGGTCGCTAACCACCACCAACACTCATGAGAGGCTGATTAAAGCCATACATTTTCCCCTGGTGTGGGCGCCATTTGATTTCTAGTCAGGAAAGCTTCATGCTGATGGGAGAAAAATGTCATGCGACCTTGTTGATGACAGGAAGTTAAATGAAAAGGCAATCTGATGTTTATTGCAGTCTTTCACCTTTCTCGAGTCATGGCATTTTGATGAAGATTCTGGGATGAATGTCGCTGAACCACAATGACATCAAATAATGATAATAGTAATAAGGATGATGAGCACTTAGCGAGAGAGAGAGAGAGTGACAGAGAGAGAGAGAGAGAGTGAGTGAGAGAGAGAGAGTGAGAGAGTGAATATGAAATCTCCGGCACATGGCACATGGCGCCATATGGCGCTCTTGGCAGGTCTTCGACCGTATTGCTGATCGCTTTCAACGGCTCTTCTCCTCCTCTTCAGACAAGGCCGTGATGAAACAGAATCGGAGAAATGAGGATCTCTTCGCTTTGGATATTCCAAGCCATGGGTTTCTAACAGAATTGCCATGGACTTGAATATTCCAAGCCACCCAAGCCATGGTCTCTAATGAATATGTTATTCCAATTATGCCAACTCTGAAACATCTTGAAATCTACATGGAATTGCCATGACCCACTGCCCTGAGGCTGCCCTGATGATCTCTGAGGATTGGCTGCTACAGGCAGCACCGGGCTGGCTGCACCCCAATTTATGGTCCCCAAAAAATGTGAAAAATTCGTACTAAACCATGGTTTCAAAGGGGCTGTTTAATATTAGGGGGAAAGGATTAACTAACAGAACTATGATAGAATGACTTATGGTAGAACTATACACAACTGACTAACATGTTACGAAAACTAGAGTTAGTTCAGAACAGACTCCGTTTGGCGGGGCCCGATGGCTGCAACCTGTGGGATGGCCAAGCTGGGTGCAGATTGCCGCAGAATCCCACAGCCCTGCAGGCAGCCATCTTGTTGTGTGTAAACATTGCTGCGACCTGCTGTTGACTCAGCTGTTGAGGTGGTTTTCTATCAACTAAACATATCAAAAGCAATCGATCAGAACATGGCCAGTGACAACAGGTTCACCATGGTTCACCCAAAAACTGGTTTTGTTCATGGCTGAACTGCTTGGTGCTTTGGAACATGGCTTTTATTTTCCCATTCAGTTGGGAATGTCATCATCCCAACTGACTTTTTTTCAGAGGGGTAGATCAACCACCAAGCAGCGATACTCAGGTCCAGCAGGGCACCTGAAGCTGGTTCGTTTAGCTCCTCGGGGCCAGAAGTCGTTTGGGAAAAGCCGATTTAAGGTGGGTAAAATCATGCCATAAGCCATAAACCATCCCCAGTCATCACCATTTTTTAAAGGTGGTATGTTTACCATTCCCAGTCATGGGTGGTTTATGACAATTTTATGACATTGTTTTACCATGTTTTACCTACATAAAAAACTTGAATGGTCTCCTACGACAATTCTCTCACACCATAGCTGGCCCCCAAGCAGTTTGCAACAAGGAGTAGGGATTGGTGATACCAATCCCAGCGGTCCCAGCTGATCACTGATGACCACTGAGGTTCAGCCGGTGTGCTTGAAGATCCTACAAAGTCCACAGGTCGGGATGGTCGGGCATTGGTCCGTGCCGGCTGAGCGGCTGAATTGTTTCGAAATTGGTCCAGTCCAGAAGCAACTGTGAGGAAGGTTATGTAGAAGATTCTGGAACCATATATGATATCATATGAACTAGAATCTAGAACCATTTGAACCTCCAAACGTCCAAGGTCTAAACCATACTTGCAACTGGTATTTTTGCTAGTCGGCTCTGAGAACTCGTGGTTGGGGCCCCGTACCTACTTGCGGGATTGATGACGGCAGAGGTGGGGGACAAGCTGCGCGGAAACACCATTCTGTTGCTGGCTCCTGGGGCTGGATTTAGGGACGGCGCCGGTACAAGTGATGTGCTGCAAAAAGGTTGCTCGAAATTTATAAGCCAAGCCCACTTCATACATTTCTAGTGATTCCTCAAAAATATGGTGCACTTTCAAAATCTGAGGGGCTTTGAATGAGTTGGACATGCCTGGGAAATGCATCCTGGGTACGTAGACCTGGCCGTAAGGCCAACCTCTCCATGACGGTGTTGAATGAATTGCGAGAGCTACAAGTAGTCAGAGCCTCCAAGGGCAGGGTGGATTTTATGGTTTTATTTGGTGGAAAACGATGCAGATTCTGGACAAGTCATGCAAACATCTGGCTGAGCAATTGATACTCAAGAACCAATGGCTTTGCTTTGGTTGAAAGTTGCAAGTCTCTAAGGTCATGAAGGTTGAAATGAATACAGTAAAAACAATTTGAGATTGGTACAGCGAGGGCTTTCGTAACGCATGTTTCCCCCGACTGGCAGACATGCGCCAAGGCCAATGTTTTACTGCAACTGGTGGAAAATTGCGCCATCTCCGAACAAGGCCAGGATATGCAAAAATCCCGTTGGAACATCTACAATCTAGAGGTGTCCGTTGAGTATAATATGGTGACCAGAGGTTGCCAGTTAAAAGGTCATGAATGCCACCATAAATGAGCAGATAGTATCCAATCATCCAAGCATGTTAGGTGTTTGGATGGTAGTACATAAATCCCATCATTCCTCGTGTTGACATGGATTGTTGGTACCCTGGTATTGGAACATGTTCTGGACGTAGGTTGTTGATCCAGCATGGTCCAAGTGTGTTTTTTCTGTGCCTCGTGGTACATCGAGGCAAGAGTGTGGCCGAGTTGGGATGCTTAGTTCAGATGGCACCGATGCAAGGATAACCATGGATGACCAAAACTGTACCAGAGGCATACCCTGTGAAAATCACCAAGTTGTAGTGGAAACTCATCTTCCAACCCCTATCTGGCAGGGTCTATGTTAATTTACTAGAGGGTAATACCTAACATATCTATAGATAGATTATATAAGGATATGTAAGGCTACTGTATATAGGATGAATTCCTTGATGACGTGTGTTCCAACGTGTTCAAACCAGGCCAAGGATGTCGGTTTTCCATGGTTTTCCATGGGTTTTCCGACACGAGGTCGGTCATCATCTTCCTCCATGGCGAGGAGAAATCGACCCAGGTGGATATCTTGATGGATAGATCCGTGGTGACCAACTACTGCATTCCAATTATGGCTCCTCGGAGCGACGTCTCGGGACATCGGGCTGGATCGGGACATCGGGGTGGGATGGTGGAAGTAGCCTCGGGCTTTTCACGATGTGGGTTGATCCGTACTTTGCTGCTAGACTTTGTATAGTTTATATTATATATAAAGAAATGTGTGTGTGTGTGCGTGGTTAATTGTGTTTATGCGACTTTATATTGGTTCACCTATGGGGGTGTAGGATTTCTTCCATCATGTTTGTAGGTTTTCCTCCGTTTCATTGTTTTGCCTTCGATCCGAAGTCCATTTTAACCATCATGAGGGCCGGCTTCCGAAGTTGAACTGGAGAGGGGTCAATTCCTGAAAGGGATGCTTTTTGTTGGGCTGGACATTCAAATGCCGGGCATTTTGTAATCGACCGGGTATTCCATGGGTAAGTGATGCTAAATCTAAATGGTACCAAAACCATCCAAAGGCCACCATCTTTTACTCCCGAAAAGACAACGTTACTTCAATGCTCCACCCCCACTGAGGCCCATACGCTGAAGGGCTCCGAGTTTCGCCCTGGGCCTAGCCTGCAGTGATCTTGAAGCCCAGTGGAGGGCTAGTCCGGACCACGACCACGATCTCCAGAAGGTCCCCTATGCTCCAAATTTGGATGGTTTAAAGTGAAGGTCAGCTGCTAATCATCATTCTTTTGTTTATGTTTGGATCGGCAGATCACATCTTTAGATTTTGGTCCAGTCCCATCATCCGCCGGCTCAGGTGGCATGTTCCCCCACCTTTTGTACAGTGCGAAGTTGTTTCAGGTTCTCTCCAGGCTGGGGGGTGTTTTCTGGTGCCCCGATGGAAAGGACTCCCTACTGAGGTCCCAAAAAATGGGTCAAGAATGGCAAAAATTTGCCCTCTCGTAAATGAACGGAGCAATGGAAAATCACCATTTTCAATAGGGAAATCATTGAACTATTTCTGGGCCATGGTTGCCAGTTCGCAAACGGTTGAACTACCAGAGATCAGAGGGTATTCCAATTACCCATCATTCATTCGTTCATTCATATCTGGTTGGTGGTTTGGAACAGTTGTTATTTTTCCATATATTGGGGATAATCATCCCCACTCACTCATATTTTTCAGAGGGTAGGTCAACTACCAAGCAGATATTATTGTTGGTGGATCTTCCAACGATCAACCACAGGTGCCGACACTATGCAGAACGGTTGGTGCAAGATCCGCATAAGGTGGCATTGATTGCGGTGTGATGGTCGCTGATACCACACAATCACCAAACACGGCAGTTTTTTTACATGTTTTTACCACTAAAATCCTCAAGAATGGGGGAGAACAGCGCTTCACCTTGATTTTCACCATGACTTCGATTTTTCTCTGATCAAGAAGAAATGCATTCAATGTTTTCCCCATCAGGAATAGTCAACAGTTGGATTATCCGGGAGTTCTGTGTGATTCTTGAATGTGTGAATAGCAAGGATCGATGAACATGGAGATTCAAGTGGTTCGAACATCACCGCATGAGCATTTTCACCAATAGGTCTGGATGTTGCGTTCAACTACATGTTGGTTTCACCATGTTTCACCCATGCTTGGGCTAACAAGTCCCAAATTAGAGGAGTTCTGGATAGTTCATTGCTCATTAAGATCTGAGGCCTTTGGCCATCTAGCATCGTGAGCTCCTTGATTTGGGGGCACAGAAAATTTGCCAAGTCATGCCAATTCAGCCGTATCGCCAGATCTTTGCAGTTCAAGGATCCTTGAGGAGATAGACATCCTTTTTGGTTCTGATGATAGCAATAATATATGAGGGAACCGCAGGTGATATGGAACCATGACCCAGCAATATATATGGACGTCCAACAGAAACAGCTAGAGGCATCACTAGATGATCTATAGATGTAGGAAGCTGCATGGCTGGAATGACTAAAAAAACGGTGTTTTTGTTGGACATCACTCCCCAATGGAATTGATCATATTGATATATATATATATATTGATCCATGGTTTCCCCATGGTTTAAGGAGACCCACCCATGGAGAGCCCTAGGCTAAAAAGGCCAAGCCCGCCTGGGCTTCAGGTGGTGCACCTCTTGTTGAGAGCAGTGAACCCCAATGGACCTCCACCGAGAGTAGCTTGGCATAGCTTGGCTGCAGTTGGGGATGCCCCAGATGTCTTCCGAAGTGTGGATGCCATGGGATATCCCAACCTACTAGTAACAAACATTAACAAAACCTAATAAACTTGGGATGATTCCACCAACCAGCTGGATCTTTGAGGATGGCATATTGGAAGATGGTTCACGTCATTTTCTTTCAGGGGGCTTAGGCTTTGTTTCGCGGAAAAGGGGGGTTCGTCGAGGTGTCTTCCGCCAACATCGCATTGTGTTGTTAGGATGGCATCGTACTCTTCAAAATTCAAATGTATTCTTTATACGTCTTGATATTTCTTTGCAATCCTAATATTAACCACTCCTTGAGTGGTTCCAAGTGTATATGTAAATCCCCATGCTAAACCAGGGTTTCTGGATGTTTCTGGTGGTTTTTGGATAGCTCCGAGACCATCAGCTTCCCAGGTTGAGACGGACTATGAAGGCCGACGTTTGGTGCTGGAGGCCTTCTGAAAAGTTTCCGAATTTCAATTGCCATGTCCTGGCCATGTCCTGTTGGTTAGATTACCAAAGGAACCAGCAATCTGCCGTGCTGATAGTGACCTGATAGTGACTTGATAGTGCGTCTTTTGTGGAAGTTGTTTGCGCCGTTTGCTTGCACATTTTGTGCACTGGAATGGATGCTCTTGAGTGCACATTCATGGTCATGCTCGCATGCATGCGTACGGACACACGAAGTAGCCATCCACAATTTGCAGATATTCAATACGTGTTACGATATGAGATGTAATGTAAAGCTAGCTAGATCAGCTGAGTATCTTGTGACACCTCTCCGATGAATGTGGGTCGTGGGTCATGACAGGCACTGTGGTCGTTAGCTCGATTCAAGCTGTGGCCGGCGGAGAATGATGAAGCACCTTGGCAGCTGGAGATGGCCATGTTTGCACCATGTCCATGTCACTTCCAGTGCCAAGGGCCATTCTCACGGCCAAGCCCGGACAGTAGGATCCAGTAGGATCCAGGCTGATGGCAAGTGACTAAGGAGAGTATGAAATTCATCGAGACAGACAAGGCGCCCTCCATTTGCCAAACAGCGGGGCTGGGCGGCTGGGATTTTCCGTGGTAAGTCTGTGAAGACATGGCTGACACGCTGACTGGGGATGGCCATGCAGAGCTATGGATGCCCATCACGTCTTCATCATTTAGGATTGCGTTGTTTCGCTGAGTTTGGTGTGCGGCACTTATCAGGCCCCCAAGAAAGCTAGGATTCCATTTTTTGGTGGTATGCCAGTTCTATTTTGGGGGGTCCACCATTTTGGAATGGTTGGTGCAGTTTCTATTCACACTACATTAGGCCGCATCCGGCCATCCCCGCGGCCTGCAGGGCCTCAAGCAACTTCGTGCTGACCGTCACATTGGCATCCGAACGGCTGCTGCAGGCCCCCACAAGGGCCTTGTGGGACACGAAAGATGGGACGGCCGGAGCTGAATCTGGGCCCATTGATGTTGAATGGCCCTGGAAACGATGGAAACCCTTGGACCACCAGCTGGGCCAACAATCCTTGCCGTATCATCTCTGCCAGGGATTTATGCTCAGCTTCATAGTGATTTGGTGCTGGAGATGCTCATGGTAAGCAGCTCAGGGGCCAGGATGGTCAGGACAATCAGGATGGATGCCAACGGCTGGCAGGATTTGAAGATGTCAATCATTTGAAGGCCATCATAAGCTGAACACTGTGGTTGATTAACATGGGAAAATATGAGTTGAAATATGAGGCGTATCATTGTTCGAATTGGTCGGGGGTTCGCTTGGAGCGCTGGAAAGTGGATTGCTTTGAGCGCCGGAAAGTGGATCGCTTGGAACGCCAAAAAGTGACACGCACAGACATAAGAGATAAATAGCATTACATAGCGCTATAGCTACATATAGATACAGAGACATACTGTAGACACATAAATGGACACATTCATACGTGCCTACTACACGCTGAAGCACTGAAGCACGCACGTAGTGACATTGATAGATGCGCGCAGGTATACATTCCAGGTGATCCACCTTCCGGCCCGAAATCAACCAGTAGTCCCTCCAAGAACCGAACCCGCGTCCCAATCCCGTGTCCCCAAGTTAAGCCCTGAAGGTCTGATTCTCTGGTTCTAATCCACCATGCTTGTCCCCTAAACCCACCCCATGTCCCAGCCCCGTGTCCCGACTTGTCCCCTAAACCCGCCCCATGTCCCAGCCCTGTGTCCCCAAGGTAAATCCTAAAGGTCTCATTCTCTGGTGCTCTAAGTGATCCACTTTTTGGTGCTCTAAGTGATCTGGTTTTCTAAGTGATTCACTTTCCGGTGCTCTAAGTGATCCCCTAACCGGCAAGTTGGACTTATTACTTTTTTGGGGTCTACTCATGCTGTCATAGCTGACACTAATCTGGATTTCTGCGACTGACAAATGTCGCCTGAAGAAACTACCGGCGGGTCACCTCAGGATCATTGGAGTTTGGACCACCTCTCGTTTCATGTTCCACTTGCTTAATCGAACCTGTGGGGGATTTTTGGGGAACCTATTGAGAGGCAAATCCAAGGCCGCTGAGGGCCAGATTCTTGCAATTTTGCAGCTGATGGGCCCTAGATTTGCTATGATTTGCTGGGCCTAGATTTTCACTGGGACAGCAGAAGACATATTCAAGACTCACTGGTTGGTGGTTTCAAACATTTTTTATTTTCCATAATATATATGGGATAATCCTTCCCATTGACTAATATTTTTCAAGATGGTTAAAATAACCACCAACCAGCTCAACATAATGCCAAAAAATGCCTCCGTGTTTTCCAAGATCACAGGCCGTGGGGGCGATTGAGTGTCAATCCTCCGGTTCAACCGTTTACCAATGAGGTAGCTCCTGAATCCTCCGTTTCCAACCGTTGAGGTACTGCAACATTTCGGATTGCAGCACATATGAATTTACATTATATAGACACGTTATTGTATTAATTAATTATATGTATATAGATGTAATAGGTAATGACATGAAGATATATGTATAGACTATAGACATAAATTATACCGTATCACATGTATGCAATATCTACGTAATGTCGATCTATAGGCATATCTAGTGGCATGTTGCGCTGGATCGTTGCCAGGTAGGGAAGCGCTTGGAAGCAGATGGATGGCTTCCTCCCGGGCTTGGCACTTAACTTTTTGGGCTTGGCTTCCACAAGGAAGGGAGAGCCAAATCCTCCTAAAATAGTGGTGATTAATGATGTTTAATGCTGATGAATGGTGATTAATGAGGACTTTGCTGTAAATCAATTGTTGGTATCTTTTCGGGGATTGCTTCACTGCTAAAAATGACTAGCTTGTTTTAAGTGTGCTAAGTGGATCTAAGTGGTACCCCATTTTTCGACACATACCCATGATATGAAACTAAGGACGGTGAAGTTTTTGTCCCCGGGGAAGCAACATGGTGTAATGTGTTATAACCAGCCGGAAGACGGCACCAGACTCACCAAGAGTCACCAAGGTTTTGGAAGCATCGCATTGCTTCGCTCCTCTATCCCTTTCTCGCAGATGCCCAACCGGGTCAAGCATAAGCCTTTCTGAAAAACCGGTCTCTGGGTTGCTGCTGGGAACTTGGGATTGACCAAAGCTCAAGAGAGACTCAGGTTGGTTCCACTAAGACTGTCTGGGAGAATGTACCTTTTGGGCATATCCAAGAACAGGTGCCCTTGAAAATCCATTCGAGTTATTTGTTTTGGTTTGGGGCCCGGTGATTTGTTTAGATTAGATGTCTCTTTCTTACCTTGATGCCATTGTGACATTGTTTCGGAGCCACTTCAGGGAAGGCGAAAGTAGACAGATTGACCTCTATACCCTTTGTATACCCTTTGTCCTGAATGGTTGTTGACTGTTCCTCTTTGACATAATACAGAGTATCTTTTCCTGCAACTAAGTGAATAACTTTCACCCGCAGTCGCGATCGGTCAATCGGTCATTTTGTGTTTGCACCTCGAGTTCCTGCAGTGAGCGATCCCATTCTTTTGGAGGCGGGTGAATTCCGCACCGAGCGTTGGCAAGGGCCTGTGGCCCATTTTTGCCAAAGATTTTAGCCTTGGAAAGTGCCAGGTTACTAATGTTTATATAATGGGTATAACGGTATAACTAAATATGGTTACTATGGTTTCAACAAATAGGACATGGTTTTCCTCACAGTGGCCTGGGATTTTCCTCCTGAAACTGAGAGTCACATTTCGAAGATTGTCGAACTTTCACCATTGTGAGCGCTGACGGGTCCTGTTTCATGGATCAAGTCCGTTACCACCTGACTGTTACTTGGACCAAATTCATTTCTTCAGCTGTTGAATTCATTTCTTCAACTGGTGAATTCATTTCTTCAGCTGTTGAATTCATTTCTTCAACTGTTGCAGGTATATGTTGCTTCGCCAGGGGTAAAAATTACGGGGCTTCCTCCATCCACAGATGATCGTTTGTTGTGGACAGTCGGTCGAAAAGACATACCCTTAACTCAGCTGGAAGGCTGTAACTGGGAAAACTCCCCGCAATGTTCAACGGATGATTCTATGGAAAGTCGAGAGTTTCAACTTTATGATCTTTATGTCAACTGTCAAATGTGTATCCGGTTGGGGGTTCAAACCTGTGCGTTGGGTGTGCAGCAGCATGTTCCTGACGTGTGGTGGCGGAGAAATCAGTTGAATCCATCCCTGGTGCAAAATACATTTGGCCAACTAGTGGTTGGCATCTTTAGCCAGCCAAACAATGCTGAATTTTGCTGAGATTCAGAGCAATTATATAACTTCCACTAGTAAAATTGATCAGTATATTAGCAAGAAGAACCTATTGACCACATGATTCATGATTTGTTCAATCACAAAGACAAAGATATGTTTCAAGAATAATTATATATAGTGTGTAATGAGCAATGCAAAATTCCATACAGCAACCCCAAACTTGATCGAGCAGTTAGAAACCTGGAAATATGAGGTAAATATCATCGTTGCCATCCTGGAAAGGAGTTTTTCTGGTGATTATTACATACCAGACATGGATGAATTGTGATGGATTTGTATGTTGAGCTAACATGGGCGTGTCTGAAAATGGTGTATATCCATGTATATCCCCTAGTTGGGATGATGACCATGGGATTTGGGGGTATCAACATGTTCAGACCAGGCGGATGACAAGCCCACAAAAAAGACCCGTTTTCTACCAGAGATGGATGAATTTGTTATACGGTAAGCAGGGTGCCAGTATCTAAGATTGATTTCTTAGATTATAGATTTGGAAGGCCCCCTCTTTCCAAAAGTTCGGGTGTGTTGCCATGCGCGAGCCATGCGGGCGAGAAGTCTTGGAAGGCATGATGCTGGATTGAAAGCTCCTGGGCGGGTAGTGTGGTAATCATGGAGCTCTCCTCATCATACCGTCGATGATCTTCGATGGGACCTGCCATGCCTAGTTTGCTGATTGGTGGTTTCAAAGATTTTCTCCAACATTGGATATGTTTATATATTTTTGGGATGATAGTCCCAACTGGTTAATAGTGTCCGAGGGGTTGAAACCACCAACCAGTTTGAATTACGGTAGTTGGTCGTTCGAAACCTGCCTGGCATGTTTTTTTTCCCACCCCCACCTTGGATCAATGATGTTCCCCACTGGACGGTAGGCGCTATGGAACGCTTGCGAAGAGCGTGCATGAAGAGCCTTGGCAAAAGACATGCAAGAGCTCCGTGGAGCCGTGGAGGCACCTAAAGCTGTTCACATCTGTTCACCAGGAAAAACATGATGGCTTCCTTTAGGATCTTCCTTTAGCCAAGCCAATTGACATAGATCTGGACTTTCCGAACAGAATGGTTTTCTATTTTGCCATCGGTGAATCCACCAAAACCAGGGAATCTCCTGAGAATATCACTTCTTACAGCCCCCAAATCAGCAAATCCATGGTGGAGGTCCCAGGTGAACGTCGACCTTCTTGGCTCAGCCATGCTGTCCCCGGCTGGGTGCGCTCGGCCTTACGTCCCAGTCTTCGGCGCCGGCGGGCCCTTGTCCGCCTCAAGGGCACAGCCAGCGGGCCGGAGATACGCGAGGAGATTGAGGCAATGGCTCGGTCAGGGGGTTGATGTGATGGACTCAGAGCTGGGGTGATGTTGATATATATCCATATCATTGGTTCTATGATATTCCCATAAGCTATATTAAAATATATCATATGATCCATTGATAGCTTTATAAAGGCACAGAAACGTCTTAACTATGGGATTTTCACCTCCATGATACGCGGAAGTTTGAAAGATAGGAAACCGAAAAAGGAGCGGTTTGGTTGTTGTGACGCATGGATGCTGAGCGAACCCACTGGTCGAAAGGTGGTTGAGGCCGTGAGTCTCTGGTTCTCTCTCTTTCTCTCCTGTTCGTTTCTTTGCAATTATCTTTCTCAAACCTGAAGGTCTGATGCTCCAAAATGCGACCCCTCTGAGGAAATCAGCGCCCTGACCTCCTAACATGTGTGATGGAGGTGTCTCTTGTACTGCCCTGCCACGCAAAATGCATGAGTACAGATCCTCTTCAAACGTCCCACGCCTGCCATCGTTTTTGAAACTGCTACAAAACCCACACGTTTGGCTCAATTTTGCAAAGGTGCAGAATCCATCAGAATCCATTGCCGGCGCCACCAAAATGCCGCTTCAACGTCCAAAAGTGCTCAATAATCTTTACTTTTGCCAACCGTTGGCAACGGCTCCACGTGGTTTGATCATTTTTGATGCTTAATCCCCTATGAATACCTACTAATTATATAATATTATATAAAGATGTGGCTCTAACCCATGATTTGTATATCAGGTATACCGTATACCTTTTTCCATGGATTTCACCACGAGTTTCCCTTGTGGAAGGGAGATCCCATCCAGGCTTGAGAAGGCCTCCATCCTCGCCGCCACGGCGGCTCTCACCGTGGGAGCTTCGACGAAAACTTCGCCGCGCGGCGTGGGCTCAACCCGGAGCTCGAGCGCGGTGGCCATGGGAGGTATCTTTGGGCAGGCGGGGCGGGCTTGGCCACCAGCCATTGCCATGGGGCGATTCTGATATGTCTGGTTGAAATCTGATTAAAATTGAGATTTCTTGACAGTGACGTTGATCTCTTGGATCATTATTCAATTCAGAAATGATGACATACCGACTTTAAGAGGCAAATCATGTTCAAGCGAATTTTCGCCGTTAAGTATAGCCGGTGAGCATATCTCGAAGCACGGACGCAAGAAACTGTTTCGTAAAACGATCGCTAATTGTTAGATTGAACATCGGCAGATTTCCATTTCCAGTACTGATCCATACTGACCCCAGCATATAACCATTTGCTATCTATTGCTATGTTCTGTAATGACATATCCAAGAGATTTCCAAGAGATATTGCATCCAACAACATGTCATATTATTATACCACCTATTATATTATAGGGCTTCAAATTTGTCCTTTTTACAATAGTTTGGTGGAGTTCTGAAGGGCCAACCCTAGTTGCCTTCCTTTATACATGTGCGGGCACTTGGAAAGCCACCCTTGGCTCCACGCCTTCCAAGCAATGGAACCCATGCGAAGATCTTGCGCTAGGCAAGTGTTCCAGACTACTTCGCTGGGAAGGCTGGAACGGCATTGCAGAGCTTGAAAGCAGCCAAGTTAATATGGTTAATATGCTAGCAGGTTGGGACAAACATTCGTCGAGAATATCGGCCCTGATCCATACTATTTGGGGTACCCCAGGTGGTGTGGATCACCGGTGCCTCGGGCGGCTTCGGAGAAGCCCTGGCGAAACGTCTGGCGCAAGATGCGCCACTTGGGTGGCGTTTGGAATGGAAAAATCCAGGGATTTTAGGAGATTTCCCCGTGGTAAACTAACATAACTATGGAAAATCACAATTTTAGATGGGTAAATATTTTTTTTATGGATGATGAATGGTGGTAAAACAATAATAAACCATCCATATTTTGATGGTTTATCACCACCCATTTAATTATGGCGTGAAATTGGGGATGGTTTTACTATTGTTTTTACCAACATTAGTGATGATATAAAATGGTATATGAATGAACAGCATGAATATGTATGAATTAATTCATATGATAGTTTGTGGGTGATTTCATGTTTTGAGGACTGTAATGTGATTATGAAATGTCTTGTAGAGTACATTAGGGAATATGGAGAGTTGTGGATCATTGTTGATTTTTTAGACGATTTAAAACTGAAATACCATATTACCCATCAATCTGATGAAAATTTAGATATATTTAGTTTAATTATTACCTAGTGACCATAGTATGATTTTAGGGAAGTATATTTCAATTTAAGGGATTTCAGGGATGATAATGATACAGTATATATATAATTTGTTAGAATGTAACATTGGTCCCAACATGCATACCATGTCTCACATGTGGCTTACAGGCCTTGAGCCATTGCCCAACAGTGCAAAAGGCAACAGTGCGCACAACTCCGGCATCAACAGTTCA
>Ga0126342_10011205_pt1 | contig 16022 bp, 13 predicted proteins | sample Cyp1metagenome_FD_92528 | JGI IMG/M metagenome (GOLD analysis project Ga0126342, IMG submission 92528) | Coral microbial communities from Lord Howe Island, Old Settlement Bay, Australia - Cyphastrea 1 metagenome | ecosystem: Host-associated > Invertebrates > Cnidaria > Coral ... | reverse complement strand
ATTTCTACCTACCAATTTGCCGCTCACTTCACCTATTGGGCCCTTTCGTTCAGAGATGTTGAGCTAGACAATATTTGGCCCACGCCTTTTCGGAATTAAATCAAAAGAACAGCCCAAATGCATGCAAATCTCTAGCAAATGCACGTACATTTTCGACGCGAATTTTGCAGCCTCTTGTGACACAACATGCAAAAGCCACTTTATGTGTGCCTCGATCAGGTGACGGCAAAAGAAGCAAACATGCAAAAAATAAACTCAAAAAACCATGCGTTGCTGGGGTGAATGCAAAGGTAAAGGTACAGCTAACCACTTCAAAACTGAGCTGAACCCACAAGTTCCCCCAGTCAGAAATTTTCTTACCATGTACTGAGATCAAGAAACAAACTGAACTGTGAATTTGTCATTTTTTCTACCGTGTATCTGTATATAATCCTTCTGGGTTTTTGTGCCGAATGGCATTGGTTCGGCAATATTGTTGCGACATAGTGCAATCGAGCCTTGTAAATCACCACAAACATAGTTTCAACAGGAGGATCAAACTGGCAAATTGCTTTCAACCACCGGCTCACTAGGGATCACAAATACCTGCACAAAACCTGCACCATATATCATCATATGCTATTACAGAAGCGTCCAAGGTTCTACAATGCTTACGGGACCGGAGGTGCTACAATGATTTTTTTTTCATTCTAGAACCCTCCGTGTTTATCCCCAGGGGGGGGCATTCTAGAACCTTCCAACTTGAGGGTATAAATTTACTGTATGTTTGAAACCACCAACCAGTTCATGAAGGTTTCTAGCTTGGAAACTCATCGAACTAAATTGGGAGATTTTCGAGCAAAACATGTAACTGATTACCGGAGAGTAAGCATCAAAAATGGTTATCTATATAAACATGATCAAGAATGACGGTCACAATGCCCTTCCAATCAGGTTCGTTGGTTGAGAAACTCAACCCGCAATTCACATCCATGAAAACTAGACTTCGATGTATCTAGCATAGATCTAATGTGGCTAAAACAATAATAAACCATCCCCCAGTCATCACCATTTTTATAGCTTCCCCCAAAAGATTTTTTTGGGGGGTTCCAAAGTCATGGGGGTACCCCAATAATAGCTGGATGGTTTATACAGAAAAATCCTATCAAATGGATGATTTAGGGGTACCTCTATTTCAGGAAACCTCCATATTTGAGAATATCACCAACAGAAATTGGGGTATAGAATAAACAAAATGGCGATAAATTAAGAAAGGGACATGAGATTCATTGCATTGGTTTTGAGGGAAAAATTGATCGTTGAAACCATGCAACATTTACGCCAAACATTCAGAGTTTCAGCCTTTTTTCCCCACCAATTCAGGGGTACAACGGAAAACTTGTCATTTTTAAGCAACGAAGTGGCAAATGTTGAATTGGACATTACCGGTGGAATATTCAACATAACTATGGAAAATGGCCCATTTATAGTTGAGTTATGATGACTTACCTATTAAGAATTGTGATGTTCCATGATTTTCCAGTTCGCTGCGTTGAATTATTAGAGGGTATCGATTTTCCATTGCCATGTTTGACTACCAAAAGGCAAAGTACATGGGTATTGCCATCTACGAAAGATCAACTGTCAGGTTTCTATAGTCATAGAGGTATCCCAATAGCTGGATGGTTTACAATGGAAAATCCCAATCATAATAGCTGGATGATAACTGGGGGTTACCACCATGACTTAGGAAACCCCAAATGGGTTCCGGCCGCAGTTCAATCCCAATGACACATCCCGGCTTTTGCTGCTTGAACCAAGCCTTTTTTGGGTCGTTCAACCCCGGGGAAAGGAAAAAAACCATGATTCTCCGATTCCCGCATGTTTTGATATGTTTATAATTACCGTTGTTTCGCAATCTTGGAGGGTAGATATCCACTTTTTATGGCTAATGCCAGAGTGCTCATCTATATGAAAAACAGCCACCACTTCTATGCGCAAATCCACCATTTTTCGAAAGAATCCAGCACATCAGTCACATCAGGGCTTGTTTCACAACCCAATCCCAATCCCAATCTGTAGATAGCCTGCACAAAAAAGGAAATGCCTAGCATGTTTGATGAATAGCCTACACACGTCCCCGTAGTTTGATCAAACATGTGACGAATAGAAAGTGCCACGCAAAAGTACACAACGGTTGGTGGAAAAAACCTACCCCTCTGAAAAATATGCGAAAGGCAGTTGGGATGATGACATTCCCAACTCTTTCTGGAAAGTCAGTCAAAATTCCATGGTTCCAGTCACCACCAAGCAGAAAAAAGGCCCTACCGGTGTCATCCACCATGGCTGGTGACGTTTATTTTGCGGCTCCTGGCAGACATGCTCCCCACCCATCGAGGTGATCACCGCCCCAGCGGATTTCACAATGTAGTGGCACGAGAAATTCCTGGGAACTCACTGGTCGACCCAAAATATTTTGTGGAAAAAAAAACAGATCAAAAGACCTGCGGCTTAGGAGATTTAACTGGTGATTTAACTGGTGATTTAACTGGTGTGTGAAATTTGGCGTTTGGGTTTACTTACTGGTGCGAAACGCAGGGAATTTTCGGGAATGATCCATAATCACTATTAATAATCATCCCAGCAACCCCCATTCCCATCCATCCCCTACTAAGCACCAGTAAGTTTACTACATTGAGAATATACATGAAGTAAAATCTATGGTAACCCAATGCAATACGTGGACGATTGCCCTAGTTACTGACTATTACTGACCCATACTGACCCAACGGAAGGAACCAGGTTTTCCAGGATCAACCAACCAGCAAGCTGAGATCTGGCAAGCTTGGTAAATCAACAGGTCTGCGAGTGCTCAAGCACACTGTCTGAAAAAATGTGCTTGAACAGCATATCGACATATATCGACTATCATCCCGTATGTTGCAAACAAAACATGAACGTTTCAAAGCACCATCAGCACCATACAGTTTTAGAAGAAACAACTGATTATTTGGGACTGTCAATTCGATGCGCTTTCCCCATCTTTTTTAGCGCCATGAATTCTGGCGCCTGATAGAGGTCACAACAGACCAAAATTGCAGCTGGCTCTTTTGCATGAGGCTCCTGAGGTATAACTCAATGATTCAATGTTCATCCAAAACTCTATATAACATCTTTATCATCTAATTGAATTGTTAAGTTCCATTACTTAGCAGATTTTCTTCTGCACAAAGGGAGGTCTGTTGCACCAAAGGATTAAAGGATGTAGCATCAACTCCCCGTTTTGCAGGCGTACCCTCTGGTTATGTCAAAATAGCTATGGAAAATGGCCATAGAAATAGTGGATCTACCCATTAAAAATGGTGATTTTCAATAGCTATGTTAGTTTACCAGAGGGTATTCATGTTGTTTGTCATCCCCTGATCCAAAATTTCTTCCCGGATTCCCGGTACCGAACACCGGTTCGAAAAAAATGGATCCCAAGCGTCGCGCCAAGGATATCAAAGGTGCGCCGCATGACGTTCCTGGGGTTTTTTCGACTCTCAATGGAAAGAACTTGAAACCAAACAAATGAGCCATTAAGAGTACCCTGGTTGATTGGTTAATATATAATATATATATATTATATATATTATATATATATTATATATATATTATATATATATTGTAAATATAGGGACTTATATACTAATCTATTAAGGATTATGATTATAATACTCCGTAGTAGAGAAATCTATCAACCAACTAGTGTAATGAAATGATATAGGCATAGGGCTATTTCAATGGCTCACATGTCCAGTGGCATGATGTGGCTTCTAACTGGCCGTGAAGTTGTGATTGGGATCACCGTGGTAGAACGCCAGAGGCGCCACAACCCGTTACTGGGAACAACTTGAGTCTTAGCAGGACATATGATGATATATGAATGTTCCTGCATCAAAATCGCTAAAGGAGACCTGATGAAAACAAAAAGCTTCACGAAGATCGACACCATTTTATTGGTTACATCAAATTACATCCCACTTGTTGTTGCTTGCCAATTGTCAAATCAAAACCGGTTTGACTATAGAATTTTACATGATTTTACATGGTTTCTCAAACACGAAGTCTGTTTTAATGATATCCACCAGGCCGGCCTTCGGGACCAGGGACTGATGTAGCTATAAACTCGTCAAAACCAAACGGGACCCAAACGGTACCACAAGTCATCGCTGGTGCTGCATGTTGATTCCCCCTTTTTGGATTGGCAATGGCTCATAGGTTTTGGCCCATGAAACCCCTTTATTGAGTTTTATTGTCACCAACATGTATGGCTTAGCTTTGGGTTCTGCTTCCTTGGTTAAACAAATACCCAACTGATGCAGTGGTCAGCACTGAAGTGCTGAGAGTCCGCAGCAAGTGGCTGCCTGCCTGGCTGAAAAAAGGCTGATGGCTTCACCAAAAATCTGAAAAAACTGGGCTGTTTCCGGCGTGACTTTCGATCCAAGAATCATCAATCAATGGATTGGTTTAAGGGAAAATCTACAGGAAAGCCCCATTTTTAATGGGAAAATCTATGGTTTCCTGTAAATTTTCCCTTAAACCAATTCAATCAATCAAAGAATCATCAAAGCTATCAGCTATCCCCGCCAAAACCTTGACCCTTTGGTCACTAAAACGGAGTTTCAAAACCTCTGGACCATACCCCATGACGGATCCATGGTGCTGCTATATATGGTAACATGGATCCCATCAACATACCCCAGTCATGTTAGCATATATACCAGCACCATGGATCCGTCATGGCTACCCCAAAAGACCTCCATGGCCGGCGCCTTGTGGCTGGTGCCCACCAAATAGTTCCGTCGATCCCAAGGCGTGGGTAGTGACGCGTGCGACGCGTGCGACGCGTGCGTCTGCAGCAGCAGATTGCCGCCATCGTCGCCTGGGGACGATCGCGTGGGAAAGTCCTGGTGGAAACAAAGTCATAGGGGATACCCAAAAAAAACTTTTGGGATAGAAAAAATGATGGAAATTTCCAAAGGGATGATAACTGGTACAGTACCCCTATTTCAAGAAACCTCCATATTGATGAAATACTGACTTGCTTCACCCTATGTCATAACATGTCATAACATGTCATAACATGTCATAACATGTCATAACATGTCATAACATGTCATAACATGTCATAACATGTCATAACATGTCATAACCCAAATGAAATCAGTGGGCTGACTAACCCCATGGAAATATAACTAAGCCACTTACGACTCTTGTTTTCATAGTTCAAATAGCTTGCTGTTGCAGATGCAACATTGGTATATAACTAGACTCACTGACTGGAGAAGGGTTTTGCTGGAGGATATTATCCATAGCTGGAGGGGTTTACCAACCAACATTAATATCTGGTGGGGTCCTTCCCAACTGTGCAGATGTTCCAGAGCTCCCAACTTCATGGCAGTGTAGGTGTTTTTTGACTCATCCAGAGCCACTTGCATCGATAAATGGTGGCTCTGAAGTCCCTGGTCACTGAGACTTGACGTTTTTTGTGTCCCAGCCCGGATTTTGACAAAATTGTGATAGAGAGTGTCCTTTCATAAATTTGCAACCCCCCAATAAGTAAACTAGGGATGATTAATCCCGGGTTGATATTTTGAAATTCTTTGAGTGTGGAAGAACCAGAGTTGCTTGGCAGTCATCAACATGTCCATTCCTTCTGTGTATCACCACTGTTTTGCTGCCTCAACTTCCATACTTTTGCTGATGAACAGTGAACTCCCTGATGTCGGGTGTAGTGAAACGTCCAAACAGAGAAAAACACTTGAAGTTGTCTCAACATATTTGGAACATGTTGGAACCATAAAACAACACACGTCTTAGGGCAGTATAGTAACAACATGTAACAACTATTGGGGACGAAACCAATAGAAACCTCATCTTGTCCAAGGCGCAGGATGTTAGGGCACCTTGCTGAACAGACAGGCTTGCTGGAAGACAGCTCACTAGCAAAGAGAGCCTCACAACCTGCCATTGGGGTAGAATGGAGGTAAGATGCAAACAGGTGGAGATGTTCATCCAAAGTTGTTGATTAAACCATAACTACTGTGAAAATAATGACAACCCGCATACAAATGCACTTCTGACAGTGGCCCCCAACGCGCGACATCTTTTGATCACCCTTTGTTTGGAGTGTGGCACGATTGGGGAACTTATCCAATGTCCGGGGTACTCCGATGTTTAGAATCATCACCTTTTAGAATTCAACCATACATTCTCGTGGGCACACTCCAATTTTGTTGACACTATCCACATGTTTTAGGTCAATAAAAGCAATACTTTATGGATTTTTATGGGCTTTAAGTACTTTTAAGTACCTTAGCAACATTTACCCCAATATCAATCAGTCATGTAGATAAGTAATAAGTCATGCTAAATGTTATCCAAACATCTCCAAAACAATCCCAAAAAATCAAGCAGTATCACTCAGTCATGTGGACAAGTCACCCTCTGGTAAACTAACATAGCTATGGAAAATCACCATGTTTCATAGGTAAATGAACTATTTCTATGTGCTATTTTTAGTTTACCAGAGGGTATCTTAAATTTCTCCAAAAATCACCCAAAATGGATCAGGTGGGTAGTTGTCAGTTCAAGTAGCTGAAATCTTCATTGCCAGCACCAAACCATGGACGAGGACAACAGGCCGTGCGGGCTCCGTGCGGCCCGGGGGTGGTGGGGTTTCCGACCCGGCGCGGCTGAGCGAAAGTGCGGATGGACCAACAACTGGAGGATCCTCCCCTCTGCTTGTGGCCCCACTGCGTAAATGGCTGAAAACGTCGTGGATTATATGGATATTTAAAAATTTATTTCTGGAATGATTTTTGGGTGATCTATTTCTGGCATTTTCGAAAAACCCTGGAAATATCCAAGACTTATGGGGCCACATCCCAGTTGGTTTTTAACACAGATTGATCCCATGAGTGCCATCCACAGCTATGCAATTCGTCCTGGGTCCTGGGTAGCCATAGGATTGTACCACATGACCTAACCATAATCATTGATATAATATTAATATATATATATAATGGCTACCCGTTGTTAGACCTATCAATTTTTGATGGCCATAATCATAGGATAGCCAATGATTACCATAATCATTAACATTATTACCTATCAATATAATGGCCAAATAATCATTGTTTGGCTCTCCGTTGAGTTATTAATTGGAGTCTTTGTAGCTTCAAATGTTGATTTAAATCATGATGAAAAAAGATGATGCCTACCTTGATGTGCATCACATTTACTCCTTGGCGAACAAAACCATCCAACCTAGTTTTATATGGGGTAGATGCCCAACTATACATGATGTCCCAGCTACATTTGGAATGGAAAAGCTATTAAAGAACAGAATGGAGTCTGGTTGGGGATGCAATGTGGTCATGGCCTACACCCTAAAAAGTGACTTGTTCAGTGCCATTTACTTAGTCAAAAAACAAAGAAGTCAAACCCACTTCTATATTGGGGATACGCCATGAAATGCCAAGTATATATGGGGTCCATACTACATGTACTAGAAAAACCTGGGGACTTCCCAAACACGATTGAAGGAGGCGAGCATCATGAGCAACCAGCAACCAGTGTGACTTCGTCAGACAAATACCTTCTGGTAAACCAACATAACTATTGAAAATGGCCCATTTATAGTTGATTTACATATTAACTATTAACAATGGTGATTTTCCAGTTCGCTATGTAAACGTTTACCAGAGGGTAGTAAGTGGGTGATATTCCTGGTTGTAAAAAAGCCTTGGGTACGCTTGGAAAACTGTGATCCAGGCACCGATTCGTGGAAAATCCACCATGTTTTGATCATTTTCTGAGGAATGAATATGGGTTTTCCAGATCTATGTCAACGTTTACCCCAGGGTAAATCACCATTTTAATGGGAAAACTCACTATAAATGGTCATTTTCAATAGCTACGTTAAATTACCAGAGGGTATATAATATATAACATCAATCTGGTTGGTGGTTTTGAGCCTACCACTCTGAAAAATGATGGACTTCGTCAGTTGGGATGATGACATTCCCAATATATGGAAAAATAAAAAATGTATAAACATGTTCCAAACCACCAACCAGTCATATTGAAAGCTATGATCTACTTACTAACCTGGGACGAAACATCATGCAGTGAAGAGATATCACTGCATAATGCCGGTTTTCAACATGTGGTAGACAAACATGGTTGGTTGGAAACTTCAACATTTCTAGATTTTCAACATTTCTAGATTTTCAACATTTCTAGATCAACATTTCTAGATTAAAGTTCTTGTTATTAAAGTGCTTGTTAAACATGCCGATTTCCAGACTGCCAAGTCAAATTACCAGAGTGTAACTGGCTGGATGTGGTCACAATTTTACGAAAGGTTGCCCATTGAATGTGGGATGCTCCGCCAAGTCACTTGTATCTATATAAATCTATTGTATCTCAAGCAATTAATTTCGGTATCTCTGTGATGTTCATGATATTTCAATCATTTTCAATCTGTCAAAATCTCCTCCTCCCCTTTTGGGTGTCCCATTGGATGCTGACGACGTGAAGCCTCCACCAGGATCCAGCACGTTTCATCGCGAGGTCACAAACATCAAATGTTGGGAAATCTCGTCATGACTAGCTAAGACTAGCTATTAAAATAGCCAGTTTTGAATATGACTTGTGAAGTCTCCAAGTCGGGGTAAAAAAAAAAACCAAGTATAACCGACTAGGGGCCCCCTTGCCCCATCTCACCAAGTCGTCGCTGTGCCTTGCCCCAAGGGCCGTTGGGCGCAATCAACTTGGCTAGCTCCATAGTGCCACCAAGGACAATGGACTCAATGGACCCTCTAATCTGAAAATTACCTGTAAAAATTGCAGGAGAAAAAACAGGTAATTTAATTCAGCTACAAATTCGACTTTAAAAAACACCAAAAAGGATTCAAAGATACTACAAAATGAGGCATTTTTCATTGCCATGATTGATTTTGGAGCGCAGAGGCATGCGTCTGTGTGCGTGTCATGGTATCATGTCACATTTCCAGTGTGTCATGGACTGTACGAATGTTGACCGGCTTCAAACCACGGATGACTGAGTTGTGAAATCCTTGGTGAGACTGGCCGATGAGAGGAATAACTCAGTAAATGAAAGTACAGTGTACAAAAAGTGACATGAACTGATCATGTGCATGTTGATGTTAACTATTTCAACATAAACCAATATACAACATACAGTATAAGCATCTTACATGTTCAAATTATGGTCATTTCAACATCTTTCCATGCGCGGTTCGGTTTGAACCAGGACATGGGAAGACCGTCTTTGTCCAGGCCCTGTGCTCCAGGTCGGCCTGAAGTTCTTCAACTGGGATCAACTGGGTAAATGGGATGTAAATGGGAAAATTCCAACGCTGACTAGTAAACAATGAACTTCAGAAAATGTGAACTTCATAATTATAACCCGATGTGATATAGTCTCACTATTGTTACTTATAGACTGTATTGTTCATCTGAAAAACCCTCTTTGAATCGTCCTCAGTTTCTGGGAAAATCCTCCGCTTGGATGCCCGAAGTAGTTAGTGGTTAGCCAATCATGCTGTGAGTAGACACTGCCAAAAGCAAAACACACCAATCTTGGCATTGCCTCATTTCCAACTCGGAAATGTGTTTGGGATGTTCTTAGTAGCTCCGCTCCCCGATTTATAGGGAATGCCAGCAGTACCACGCAAGGCGGTGGCGGAAGTTTCAAAGATAGGACACTATAGGGGATTTGTTGTGATGCATGGATGGCAGAGCGAATCCACTGATGGACCGAAAGGTGGTTGGAGCTGTGTTTTTTTGAGTGGTTGCAATGGTTGCAGTGGTCACCTCACCCACAACTGCTGCATGTAGTGTGGTGTATTGCAGTAGTTGTAGTTGCAGTTGCAGTTGTAGTTGTAGTGTGGTGTAGTGCAGTGGCAGTTGTCTATCTATCTGTCTATCTATCTATCTGTTTATCTACTTGTTTTTCTGTTTATCTATCTATCTATCTATCTACCTATCTATCTATCGATCTATCGATCTATCGATCTATCTCTATCGATCTATTGATCTATCGATCTATTGATCTATCGATCTATCAATCTATCGATCTATCGATCTATCGATCTATCTATCTGTCTATCTGTCTATCTGCAAGTTTGAAGCTATTCTGCGAGACTTCCTCAATTTTTGAACTTGACAACATCAAAAACGCAGCAATTCTGCGAGACTTCCTGAACTTTTGAACTTGACAACGTCAAAAACGAAGCTATTCTGCGAGACTTGAACTTGACAACATCAAAAACTAAGCAATTCTGCGAGACTTCCTTCAAAAATGGAAAGTTGAGTGCAGAGCTGACGGCCTCGTACCAATGCGTCTTGCGATTTTTCCATTCCATCTGTCTAAAGTACTGCGCCTGCCACGAAAAAGTGATGCCTGGTCATACGAAGTGCTGCACCTGCCACGCAAAATCATCTTAGCAAACCAGAAGATCTGATGCTCCAAAATGCAACCTCTCTCAGGAAATCAGCGCCCGGACCTCCTAACATCTCTGATGAACATGTGTTTTGTACTGTGCCTGCCACGCGAAATGCATCTTTGCAGATCCCCTTCAAATGCCCCACGCCTGCCATCGTTTTTGGAAATGCCACAAAACCCTCATGTTGTGCTCACTTTTGGCAAGGTGCAGAATCCCTTGGGCCTGCCACGCAAAACCACATCTGAACCTTCAAGAGTTGTCCGAGCATGTGGTGTTTTTAACATTTTGGCTTGGAAATGTGCTTCGCGCCACAACAGCGTGCACTTTTTCAACATCTCAACTTCCAAAAGTGGTCTGAACCTGGTGTGCTTTGCACATTTTGACTTCGAAATGTGCTTCGCGCCACAACAGCGTGCAATTTTTCGTCATCTCAACTTCCAAAAGTACTCCGAACCTGATGTGCTTTGTACATTTTGACTTCCACATGTGCTTCGCACCACAACGGCGCGCAATTTTTCATCTCTCAGCTGACCAGCTGGCTCCGCACCCGCCGCTTTGGCGAGCCTACTTTTCGAACCTCCGGAGCCACAAATCATTTGAAAACACAGTGAATGGTGACTCTTCTCCCTTTTCGCGCACCTGCATCTTCTTTCTTCTGACTCTTTCTCTTCTCTGATCTTCTCTCTTCGTCTCTTCTCTTCCTCTTCCCACCTCTGCTTTTCCATCTGTCCATACTGTCGGAAGTTTGACTTCGAAACTTCCTTCGATGAATACCCCTAGCTCCTTAGCTCCCTCCTTGCCACCGGATACAGGATTACCCCACAAAATGTCCTACTTTTGGCTGAATCAAATACGATCTGTGGGATGAACATCCAGCTAATTACAAATCTCCGAAATCCAGCCTGGATTTTACACTACGGGCATAGTATCTGGCTGCATTACTATAATATACTGTAACTCCCAAACCTGAAACAAACACATGTTGGATGTTTCTCCCGATTCTATCCCGATCCTAACCACCATGTTCAGGCATGTTCAGGCTACATTTGGCCAAATGATATCTAATATCAGATATAAGTCAAAAGGAATGACTATAATTTGTAACTATAAGTGATGCTAAAAAATACAAAACATGTCTTGAAAGTTCTTGAACAAGCAACCCCTGCATCTTAAAATACCCATTCTGCAGGTCCATGGATACCCCAGGTTCGACGCGCGCGAAAAACAACGAGAGCCGCATCTCCGTTTTTGCTGCTATTCGGCATGTCGCCAAAAGGCTTGGGACCTGCTGACAGGTGCCTGGAGGATCATCCCTAGGCGAACTCGCCAAAAGTATAGGATAGATTAGGATAGTATAAGTCGCTTAAGAAGTGGGATGATCCTCCAAGTATCCCTAGAAAATCGTGGATTTTTGAGGATTTCACCAAGAATAAAGGAATCAACATGAAATTCATGACGTTCACCATGAAAAGGGATTAAATTCCTCGAAATTGAAGGGATTCAAGACTGGAAGCGTCAAATCTTAAAGCTGATTGTCCTAAACTCTCACCAAAACCCACAAGGTGTGGTCATATTCATTCAGTTCATCCATTTTGGGGCCTTCATATCCAATCATCTTTTTGACCTACACCAAAGTGGCCTCCAGAAAGCCATAATAGTCATGCCCAGTCGTTCATTACATTGCGCGCAAGATTTGCCAAGCCAAGTAGATGATCTGTCTCGAGTCAGGGGGGTGCACTCTGGTCTTCAACCACTACAATATCCAATCCGCAAGTTTTGATGAATTCTCTAAACCAGTTGCAACAATAACTCGCGGGTTTGCCCCATTGGGAATCTCAAAAAACAGGTCATAAAATTACTTCATAAACAAAACTCATGCCGGATGTCGCTCCACCTCCACTTCGCAAACGTCCATTAGTAACAATATTCAACAATGTTTCTGGGGTAAAACCCATCATCATCAGCATCATCATCATCCTCATCCTCGACGGGTGAGTCTTTAGCCGTTTAGTAAATGTGCCCCCACACATCCAAGTAACCTTCTTCTTGACTAAGTTGAAGCATTAACTCCCAATTCTTGGCAAGTGAATCCCTCATTTATCCCAAGAATAGCTTTTCCAATATATCCCGTTCAACCTCCGATACGCCATAATAACCCGCTTCAAAAACTCACTGTCTGCAAAGTCCGGGCTGAAGGCATGGATGGTTGTCTGGGACCCTGGGACCTCTCCATCTCCTGGGGCTCTGCAAGTTCTGGGACCTCGATCTCCGCAGCCAGGAACAGGTGTCACTACGCAGCCGGGCTCAGAACCTGAGTCCATCACTGGTGCTGAGAGCATCACTGGCGTCGATCCCAGAGATCCAGATGCCCAGAGATTCCCAGGAAAACTCGCTCAGCACATGGCTCCTGTAGGATGCTTCCCCCTTAGCCACCATTTCTGACGCCTCTGTGAGGTGGATGGATCATCCCATGTCTACATGTCTACGGTAGAAAATCACAAGATGTTTGAAACCAACAGCTGGCTATCCAATTAGTTATAATATATATATATATATACCATCTGGTTATGATTAACATAGCCATGGAAAATCACCATGCTATTAATAGGTAAGCTTCTATGGGCCATCTATACCATGGCACACCGTTAAATAACAAGAGGGTATATATATATATATATATATATATAGACAATGTAGTAAGAATCTAAAACTCCAATCCAGTCTTCATCTTAATAACCCGTCTTGGATTTTCATGCGAATCTGGAATCATATATATGTACATTGCCTTCCAGTAATCAAACATGGCTGTGAAATGCTCAAACTAAATTGGCATTAAAATCGGGATTTGCGCCATGTTTGATTGCGTACCTGGAGGATTATCCACTTAGTAATTGCTTTGTAAAGGTAATCCTCCAGGAAATATCCTCTATACTAACCAATTACTATCCATATTTCTGGGTAAATTGTAATAATTCACTAACCTGAAATAAGGTAATTTGGGGATGATTTCACATACTAACCATCATTCCCAGAGAGGTCGCAGTGAGGTCGTTATAATTTGCCCAGATATTTATCCATGGTTTCAAGCCAGTGAATCCATAGTAAATATGGGATAAGCGACGAAAAAAGGGACGAATCCGATCACCATCTATTCATATCAAACACCCCATAGAAACCACATAGGGTTATACACATATTTTAAGATAAATTACCCAAATATGTATACTCCATATTTGGTGCTTATAGTACCATGTCATCTGCAAAGTGAAGAAAACAGAAGAATGCATAACTCCCGTGTCATCTGTAAAGTGCCCATTGATTTTCTTAACCGTCTTAACCATTTAGGTGGTGTTTATATTACATTGGCCGGAGGATGAGATTAGCCATTGCCACGTGCACCGCCTTCTCGCAGCCTCCGGAAAGGCTAGCCTCTTCCTGACCAATTTGGGAAAATCGTCGGAACAATATGGGAAACCATGGGAAAATCCTCTACGAACGGAAGTTTATAGCTGGACAAATCATCTATAGATGATGGATTATACAAAAATATATTATGCATAGATTCTAACTGCATTATGAGCTAATTCACTGCACTAACCTGAAAGCAGCTGAAGTAAAGCCATTTGGGCATAATTCTCCATATATATAGTTGATATAATTAAAATCATCATTCCAGTGACGTCAGAGTGAGGTCACTGCAATTCATCCAAATACCATAAAGAAATTACCATAAAACATGGCAAGCTATTTGGGTCATACAGTAATTGAAAACAACATTGGGGTCTTCGACATATCTTGACACCAAGCGGACAAACAAAAACACGAAACACAGGCGATCTGGTTGGTTGAGCCACGATGCACCAATCTTTTTGGCCTCGTTCTATTTGGAGATTTGAAAGAACATCGCAAAGATAGTAGGAAGTCATTCCACAAACTACAAACCTACTATGTGTCTTCTTTGTCTTCTTCTTGCGCATTGTTTTCTTAGAAATAAAACAAAGAAACCATGGGAAATTCGGGACATAAGATTCGGTGACCCCTTTATCCATCTTAGGAAAAAAACATCGTGGTTTCTTCTTTATCTTCTGAACGTTCGGTTCTGGAAACTCAGGCTTTCCCGAGGGTTCAGCTCGCCATTTTGGGCAATGGCCTTTCCAGTTCCTTCAAGATACCAAGGTATGGGGAACACCTCGGAGACTCGGAGACATCGCGATAAGGTCATGGTAGGGTCCCCTGGTGAAACCTGGGTCCCCTGGGTGCAGGTCCAGGTTTCTTCCCGCGATTGGATGAAAAAAACGAAATGTGGCATTTTATTGGCTTAAGCTAATGTGAAAAACCCAATCATAAATCATATCATGAAAATCACCTATGGGTGGTTTGTGGGCCACGGTCAATATTTAGTATATAGCTCCAAGTCATCAATTGTTGAAGAGTGTATCATCGTTTCTCAGGTTTTGTGAATATAGCAAATGTTATCGTTTTTTGAAGAGTGTATCATCGTTTTCCAAGCCCCAGCTCAATTTCCAAAAAATCAAGATGTCTCAAATACTACTTTCCACTACGGTCGATTTTGGCTGTAGCTCAAATATGAACTAACCTCATTTTGGGCATGGTTTATGGCATTGGGTCCAGGTGGGAGAACTGCGTCCTTCAATGTACAGTAGGCCTCAAAAGCATGACTTACCCTAGGGTAAACCAACATCGAGGTTTACAGTTGGTATATCCTCTGGTTTATGAAGTCTAGTATATGAAGTCTATAAACCAACTTATGACTGGGGGGAGAGGGGCGACATGTTGTGGAGACAGGGTATGGGAAGTTTCTTGCAAATATTGCCAGTGCACCTGTGCTCTTCCGAGCCTCTTATTTTGACCTTGGCGGCCTCGTATGGGCCCAAACCCTAAAGATAGCAATTGAATCCCTGGATACTAGACCCACATGTCTGCCCGATACCACCGGACCTACAAATCTAACATGTTTTTCTTCCCCAGTGTCCCGTTAGATAGCCCCATGTCTGCAATGCCTCTATCTGTTTGGGGATCCCTGCGATTCGCCGGGCTTCAACCTGACAGGTGGCGAACGAGGTGACTACAGACCAGGGAAAATAACTTGGTGGTGATGAATTCATATCTTTCCCATCTGGTGTTCATAAGCAAATATGCATATATATATAATTATATATATATTATACCCAAATGCTTAAATATCATATTATATATATATATATGTATGTATGTAACGATATATGGTTATATACTTGCACATTGTAAAAATGGTGAGTGTATAATGGTTTTGTTTATATCTATTTCAAGTCATGATTCATGTCCAACCAACGAGACACATCAACCAACGTCGCAGTGTAAGGAGACTCATCTGTGAGTTTCAGTACGTAGAAGGAATATTTTTGGAATCCGCCACCCTTCGGAATAAAGCTCTCACAAGGATGAAAACCGGATTCGTTTCCCCGGAAACACATGAAAACATAAGGTCATGACCGAAAAAACCTGCATATGTATATATATATATAT
>Ga0126342_10011204_pt1 | contig 16022 bp, 11 predicted proteins | sample Cyp1metagenome_FD_92528 | JGI IMG/M metagenome (GOLD analysis project Ga0126342, IMG submission 92528) | Coral microbial communities from Lord Howe Island, Old Settlement Bay, Australia - Cyphastrea 1 metagenome | ecosystem: Host-associated > Invertebrates > Cnidaria > Coral ... | reverse complement strand
TGGAAGAAATCCTGCACCAGTTGGGAACTATTAGGTACCTATGAAACACTGTAAATAATGGGATTATAATGGGATTATAATGGGAAAACCCATTTACCAACTGGTGCAGGATTTCTTCCATCCGGTCCATCCACAGTATCATTGGCATATGAACAACCATGTTTTGGTTTTCAATATACGATACGGATGACTTGGATGGGCTTTAGCAACTGGGAAACTCAGCTCTCTTTTTTTTGAGTGCCCAAGATTGGGCATGATGTAAGTCACCAGTGTTATATAGCCAATACATTTGGGGACAATCATAGATCCCCTTTTTGGGAGATGTGACCCATGATTGCAAGAGCTTACTGACACTGGCTCTTCACATGGAAACCGAAGCGCCACGCTATTTCGAGATTGGGAACTCAACAAAAGGCGCCACGCTTTTTGGGTGTGTTCCTCGGAGGGCCACTGATAATGATGGAATTCTCAGCAAAATTGCAACTCCAAAGTGTTGATTTCGGAACTGCTGACCTGAAGAAACTGGAAGCCAAAACTCAGTTTGGCGGGGCATGAACATTTTGTGGCTGAATATGTTCCGCATTCTTTTCGCTAAGGATATCACACCACCACTGAATCGCCTTTGGCGTTGCTGTACAACGATAGTAGCGTTGCTTGGTAAATGGTGGAGCTGGCAGCTGTGACTGTGAGACGATTATGATCAACCATTGGCTGTGAGGGAGTTACCTTTTTTCTGTTTCGGGACTTCTTTAAACCCAGCAACTTTGGTGAAGATCCCAGTACTCTGAAGACACAATCATAGAAGGAGAACTTGCCCATCCCCACCAGAAAAAAACAATGTATGGAAGGTGCTAAGCAATCTTAGTCTTGCAAGCCCGCTCGGTCGAATCAAAATACCCCATGAATTATACACTTGGTTGAAGTCATGGTTATTATATAGTCATAGTCATAGCTGCCGGGATGAACACCAATTCTACTCCCAAACCCTTTGGGCTCAGTCCACACCCATCTGGGAATCATGGCGTTCACATCCAATTCCTATTGGATTTAGGCTTCATGAACAAAGGACTTTCCAAACCAGTGGATTCTCTGTTTGGGTCAACAATTATACACATCCAATTCAAATGATCATTAACCAATGGATTTTGAGTTACCCAAACATTGCAGACATCGCCAGATTATCCATATCCAATCCCTAACTGCATTGAGATTGGTTTGTCTTGACATTTGGAAGAATGATGACAATCCATGGTTTGTGAGGGCCCCTTAGCTTGGCATTTTCAGACAATACACCACCCACATCGTATCATCCATCATCCTATTCCCGTGGCAAGTTTCGGTTTGTCTGACCATGTATGGGAATCAAATTTGATGGTTCATCACGGTTCATCGCCATTTTCCCTACTAAAAATAGGGATACCAGGATACCTTTCATGGCACCCTTCGGGATCCTTCACCGATTCACCGGAAAAAAAACCGTCGGAGCCGGTGAGGTTCTGGAGATGATGCATTGTTCCATCTTTTTTGCGGTACTCAGATCCCAGGGTACTCACCTGTTGAACGACTCTTGGCGGTTGCAGATCCGATCCGCGCGGCGTTGTTGTTGAGAAATGGAGGAGATATTCTATGCTGGTTGGTGGTTTGGAACCATGGAATTTTATGACTTTCCATTCAGTTGGGAATGGAATTTCATCATCCCAACTGACGAAGTCCATGATTTTTCAGAGGGGTAGGTCAACCACCACCCGGATATATCCCAAGCCTTACCATTTTGGTGGTGGACATGACGATCAATTCACTTGGAATCGTTGGTGACCCGATGTTTTGGGCAACGCCAGGTGTATTTTATAGTGGTTCGACCACTCAGAGGTCCAGGTTCGAGTGGGCCTTCATGAACTTGCCTCAGATATACTGCAGATATACTGTGATACTTTAATTGTTTGCCATATATGGTTTCAGATTGGCCAAATTCATGATTATATATATATGTAAGTTGAGATGCGATCCAGTTTTTTTTTTCCATCACCGCTCGGTGCATTCCCGCGAAGACGTTTTTGAGACGCTTGAGGACTGGGAGACCTCAGAGCGGCAAGGCTTTCGACAACAAGTGATCAGGCATCCCGCAACCCCACAGGATGAATTGGTGTTTGGTATTGGTAAACAAGGAGTTAACATATTTGGACTGATATCGGTACCCTTTTGGACATCATGGCGGCAACAAAAAACCAAAGAGACGGTTTCAACATCATAGTGACGACAAAGTTTCCAGGCCAACCTGGCCGACCTGGCGCCTCCAATCTCACTTGGCTTTGGTGAGTCCTAATATAATCTGGTTGGTGCTGACTGGAACATGGCTGGATTATGACTTTCCATTCAGTTGGGAATGTCATAATCCCATTTGACTTTCATATTTTTCAGGGGGTTGAAACCACCAACCAGATAATTCTTGGTTTATAACCACCATATCATTTCTTATCACCATAAGCAACACCATCTAATGGGAACGTCGTGGCCCGTGGCCTCACTGCTGAAAGCATCTCCGCGCAGCTGTTGTTTTTGCAGATAGACAAAAGTGATTCATGTAGATTTTTATGCAATTTTCTCGGATTTTTCCATATTTTTCCCATATGTTTTCTATATTTTTCCATGTTTTTCCATGTTTTTCCCATGGTTTCCATGTTTTTCCCATGGTTTCCCATACTTTCCAAGTTGGATTTCTGCAGTCTTGTCATTTGCTTCGTGGCTCCTCGTGCGCGGGGAGGTCCCGTAACCAGGTCCCATGGCGCCATGAAGATTGTCACCATTGTGGAACCTGGAAATGCCCCAAATGTCTACATACACATGTATGATCATATATGTACATACATATAATAGAACTATATATATATATGTATAGATATGTATATATACAAATATTATATATTACATATACTATATATACATATGTATGTATTTATGTGTATGTGTATGTATATGTGTATGTGTATGTGTATGTATATGTATATGTATATGCATATGTATGTGTATGTGTATATGTGTATGTATATGTATATGTATATGTATATGTAATGCACTGCAATGTAATGTATGCATGAATGATTCTCGCACAAAGAATGGTGATTCTCCTTTGCCAAGTTAAATGACCAAAAGGTTCCATATCCATGATTGATGAATACAATCATGCTTGTTAGTAGTTCATATGCGGGTCCTTCTCCATGTTGACTGGTAGGTTCCTAAGTTGTGAACTTGGTCATCAATGGAGATGGCCATGAGACAAGACCTGTGAGTCCTTTTATTCACTTGGGTCCCAGGGTTGTGACTGATTTCCCATACAGATCATACAATTTCCCATCTCAAAACACATATTACTTGTGGCTCCATAAGCTTTGAACCCTGGCAGGATGATCTTAGATACCGATCTGGCAAAGCACTTTGATCAGGTCCGGACGGCTTTTGTGGTCGTATTTGTTCATTCAGGATGAGTTTTTTTGGGTTTAGTTGAGGTATGTCCTGTATAAAATTGGGTTATATTATAATATGTATTAAGCACTTGCCTACTGGGATGAATCATACAAGCTTGCGGCCCCACGAAAAAAGTTCAGTTTGTCTAGTTCACCCGGGGAAAATTTTATGGTTTATGGTATTTTCATATATATATATATATATACATATCGAATTTGTATTCATGGGTTTATGAACCAAACATACGTAACTGGGTGGGCAAATTCACAGCAAAGCACTATCTTTAAGCGGGTCCAGAGCCATAATTATATATAATTATCTGAGACACAAAAGGACGATGTGAGCTTGTTTTGGGACCCTGAACCCCTGCATAGAAATTGGAAGATTCATGAATTGATGCTTTCCACTACAAAATGAGGGATTTTCCAGGTTAGTTGGCTTTTTTTGGTTCTTGAATGTGCCATGTAAGTTATCAGCCTGGCAGGTGAAAAAGTTCCGGGAAAAGAACCTGGAGAGTGAGAAAGACTCCGAGGAACGCACTCCGGAGCAGAGACAGGACATCTCCGTGAACGGTCAAAAAGGGTAAACCGGGTAAACTATCCCAAATGGCCTTATTAAATTTTAGGGGTATTCCTTATTCCTCCATTTTGTCGCCTAAAATCAGGTTTTCTTATGGAATTTTCATGTGAGCGTGTGAGAGATTTTGATCGGAATTTATTGTCAAAGGCCGTGTGACGTTTGGGTTGTGAGGATGGGTTCTCAGATCGATGGGTTCCCACAATGAATTTTTGGTTGTCTTCAACCAATAAACATTGGGACATCGGATTCCATGCATAAACGCTGACTGGAAAGATCCATGACTAGTTCCTGGCTTCTCCGAATTCATGAGATGATTTTGCGGAGGAAAACAAAGGAGAAGTGCTACGTCACTTTATTTGGCAGGATATGTATATATCTATATACATATATATATATATACACATTTGGGTAAACATATTGTACATATATATATATGTATATATATATATGGTAATGTTGGATGGATATAGAACTAATGAAGTGTTTTCTGGATGGCATTATGTTTTTTGGGTCCTTGAATAAGATCATGTTGGATAATTTTGGTGCGATTCCCCTCGCTACGTTTTGTGGATCTCTATGGCACGCCATTTCGGGTCCAAACATATCCCTTGAGACATTTGTTGAGGTATTCCAGCTACAAGCTCACTAATCATTTATCTAACTTATCCATCTGTAACTGGTGGCTTCAATCCATCTGAAGAATATAAAACTGGTGGTTTCAACCCATCTGAAGAATATGCTCGTCGATTGGGATAAACATCCCAGGTAGGATAGAAAATAAAAACCGTTCAAACCATCAACCAGACCATTCTTGGGTGATACACATGACATACATGCAATACAATACAACACACTACACTACACTACACGACACTACGCTACACTACACTACACTACGGACATACCATACCATACCATACCATACCATACCCTCACATCACATCACATTAGATTCCACTCATACATAACATAAAATACCATAACATACCATACCATAACAATACATAACATTACGTTATATTACTTGCATGTCATGACATGACATGACATGACATGACATGACATGACATTACAACTGGTACCCATTATATACCTCAGGACTCCATCCAAAAAATAGTCAGACTGTATGGTTGGTTGGTTGATTGATTGAGTGATTGATATGGCTACATGTGCATACACATGCATACATATGTACTTGATATATGATATACATGCATACACATTATGTCGCGTCATACATATGCACTGTATATATATATATACTGCATAGGATCTACATCCCTTGTGTTTAGGGGCATATCTCTACATTTTCTTGGTTAGCACAATGCTCCTTTTTTTTATTAGGACGCCGGACAACAGCAACAACAAGCCGCAACATTTCGAAGCGGTGACAGCCACAGGACATTTTGAGCTTCATGCTAAAGCTCAGCGACATAGGCGACCCCAACGGCTTTCGCAAGGGTTTGGATTGGGACTTACCCACGAAAAACTGAATGGAATGTTTTTTATCTGGTATCCCCCTATTCTTATGGGGTTTGGAAGATGATTTTGTGGTTTCCTCCTTGAACTTCGATGGTTTCTATTTCATGAGCAAGTGAAATGAGATTGTCCAACTGATTGGCTATGGAACCAACAATCAATCGAGTTTTTCGTGGGGTTCAGGGATGAAGAATGTGGAAACCTCCCAAGGTTTAAGATGGACCTTGCCAATACATCTTACAAAACTTGCCTTTCAAGCTTCATTATCGAGAAGCTGCCTTCTTCGGCGACTTACCGATCGAAAAGAGGAATACAGCGGAGACATAACATGTTTCCTTTTATCAGGCGTACGGGATCACCACCCTATTTCCTGTCTCTACTGCTATCCCAGGATGCATAAGCCCCCGATTTTTGTTTACATGGCAGGTACCATTTCCAGTAGAGATTTATCGATTATCAGGAGGGGTTAAGCCCCCTAAAGAATGAAGTGCTTCATGCCCCCTTGGGAAGCAGGGTTAAAAAAGTCCTGGGTTGACACCAGCAGCGAGAACTGGGACCCGGCCAAGGTGCCCGGCCAAGTCTTCGCCTTAAATGGGATTGTCCAATGGAATATCATCATGTTACCCACAGATTTTTCCCCACCTGCCAGGTGAGGGCTCTAGATTCTATTAGACTTACTGAACTGCGAGCTCCAGACAGCAGTGGGCACTGCCGGACCGAAAAAACCGCGAGATCTCAGTGGGCACTTCGGGACCTCAGCCAAGCACCAGGGAAAATGTCAAATAGAATGCCAGAAAGAATGTCAGAACAGATGCTAGGTAGAATGTCAGAAAGAATGTCAGAAGAGATGCCAGAAATTCGCCAGAATGAATGCCTCAAAAGATGCCAGATAAAATGTCAGAATAGATACCCGATAGAATGCCAGAAAGAATGTCAGAATATTTGCCAGAAATTGTGCCAGAAAAGATACAGATAGAATGTCAGATAGAATGTCGAAGTCTATGTCAGAAAGAATGTCAGATAGAATGTTACAAGCAGTATGCCATATATACTTCGAGATGTTATGTCAGAAACTATGTCAGAATAGTGTTTCAGGGTGGGGATCACTCGAAGAAAGTAATTTTGGATGATCATTGTGTTTCCCGCGAATAAACTGCTGTGAATTGTGGCGCATTCAGCGTTTTTAGACACACTTAAATATCATATTGTTGTTTATCTAAAGTTATTTACTCCCTCATATCCTTATCCCAATGATATCCCCATTACATCCCATTAAATCACTGTTTCTGTTGGTCAAGTTTGGGATTTTCACCACCAATTTGGCACCGACAAACTCACTTGGGTCCCATGCGATACACACACACATATATATAATATATGGATACATTATATATACACATGCACACACACATATTTTTATATGTACGATGATTTTCTCAGCTATAAACCTCCTCCATTTAGTTCGTTGATGATTTCCCAGCTAGCCCCGTCTGAATATTGGGAGAGCATATTCCCGAGATAGCCAAGTCGGTTTATAACTCCAATAACTTATGGTTTATGGATGTTTATAGGGGATGTATCTATACTCAATGGGTTTACAAACTAACTTATAACTGGGGGGCACCACCTTCCCATGATATTCCCCTTGCGTTCATCGTCAGGTGGTAGTGCGAAACCATTTGCCCTCCATGCCCAATGGGCCACACGCATCCAATCGGAGTTTCTTGGCGCCCAAAAAAAATGGGGCCTGCAGAGGTGATGTGAATGCTGGATTAAAAAAAACATGACTACCATCTGGTTATGACATGTTATGACTAACATAGCCATGGAAAATCCCTTATAAATGGAGGTTTTAATGGGAAAATCATCTATAAATGGGCAGTTTTCCATGGCTATGTTAGTCATAACCAGAGGGTACTAGTTCGTTAATGTTCGTTATATCTACCATAAACCATAGAATTCACCTGGGCAAAGTCAACTGAGCTATGGCCCCCTCGTAGTAATGGATATTCAATTTTTATGTCACTGAGATGACCAAAATTTTTGGGTTGGGCCCCCAAATGGAGAACTTGCTTTCAATTTTTAGCTATGTAAACAGGGAAGGATATCGCCAAATTTGTGACACCCAAATTTGTCTACATATCTCCACAGTGACAGTCATCTTTACATAATGACATAGTTGTTGATTGGTTTCATTCAAAAAATACAGAAGAAGTGGAGTCTTTCATGCCACTTTGTACATTTTTCTTTTTTGCGTGTTCTTCGCCTTTCTTTTGAGTTCAACCTGTTGATGTTGAGGCTTGGAGTTGATAGGGAAAAATCCTTGAAGCTCAGGCCGATATTCTGAGACATTTGTTGAAGGTAAACCATGTTGGATCCCTGTTGCTGCTGAAATCTCCTGTCTTTTTTAAATAACCCAGTGTGAGATGGGTTCCATAAACCTGGGCCCAGTACACCTTGATCGATTTAGATATGGCCCATATGGCCATTGTAAATCCCCCCATTCCTATCCATTCCTATCCATTCCTGGCAACCAATGTTTTCTCATTCGCTTCCATATTTGGTGAAATCGTCTCCGAGGTTTTTCTTGCAGGGAGACTTGGAACGTGAGGCCTCGGAACAGATTTTGATTGAAGTCACAAAAAACACGGCCAGCTTGTCCATTTTGTCGCATCCAGTCGCATCCAAATGGGGTGTTACATCCCGTCCTCAGCCGGGTTTGGTTCAGCTTGTTGAAGGATTCAATCGGCAGGTGGGATTGCCATGTTCGCCCTTTTGCGACAGACAGGTGCGACCCGTTTCCGTTTCGGGGATCCGCGAAAAAAGATAAAAAAGCACAGCCGCCGGTGTTGGTCGCAAGGTGCAGAAAGTGGCAGAAAGCCAGCAGGGTTTCTACACCTACATCGTCAAGCCGCTGTATGCTTGGTGCTCAGACCTCTAGGTTGAAAGAGGGCTAAGCCACAGTTCAAGCCAGCGTTCTGTTGAAATGATGGCAAGTGTTCTGCCAGTGGAAGGAACATTGGTCCCACTTCAGGATTTCATTTACACACTCAGTTGGTGAATCGTCCAAGTCACCAAGCGAAACAAGAACTGATCCTAGAGACGTCCTAACCAAGGTGATCTATTGAGATTCACCAATGTTCGGCATCTGCTTGAACTAATGTGGGAAACCCAACGCCATACACCTACCATTTGGGGATTTGTTGTACGACCCATTTATGGTGATTTTGGGGATGGTTTATGGCATTGGGTTTACCAGATTACTCACGAGCTGTTTTCAGGATTGCCTGGTGCCCTTTCTGCGTAGTGCTCGATTGAATTTGGAGGTGCGCGGCACTGGGACCTGACAGAAAACGGTTCTCAAAATGACATGCCAAAAGTAAATCGTAGTAATTTCATGTAAATTCCTGTTTTATTTTGGGCCCCAAAACGCAAAAAAGAAGAGATCCGAAAAATGACCCAGACTTCCTTTGATCCAGTGACGATAGCGCATGTCTGATTCTCAGGGGTCCTCCAACAGCGCTGTTGCTGCAGCAGCTGCTGCTGTTTTGATCATGTGAAATCCGTGAATTCCCCAAACAAAATATGAAGACATATAGAGTTGTTCCTTTCTGCTGCATCTACTGAAGAATTCCTATCTACAAAACTACTACACTCATCTCTCGGTTACTTTACATTCGTTTGAGTTACCGTGTGCTGTTTTCAGCTCCGTGATTGGATAGACACACAGAGATTTATCAGAGAGTCTGCACAATGAGATCCATGATGTGCCAGGACATCTTTCATTTGCAGATTGTCTTTACAAAAGAATGAAGTTTTTCCATGGGATTTTGATATATTCTGAAGGAAAGTCGACGTGATTGTCTCCTGAAGCTTTACGGATCCGTGCATGAATTTCACCTGGACGATCTGAACGGTGATGTTTTTTTGTTTTATTTTCGGCAAGGCTTTTTCGGCAAGTTCTTGGCCATTCAAGGAATTTAAGATACCCTCTGGTTATTTAACATAGCCATGGTATAGATGGCCCATTTATAGATGGTTTAGCTGGGTTTACCTATTAATAGCATGGTGATTTTCCATGGCGAACTGTTAGTCATAACCAGATGGTAATTTATAAGTAGATTCGTGTATATCAATATCTCAGGATATATCTGGATATCTCCGGATAAATGATGAGTAGGGGCATCCTATACTATCCATACTATCCCACAGTGGGACTTTCCACACAGCTGGGTGCAGGTGCTGCAAAACATCACGGAGAATGAAGAGTTCTGGGCCAGGTCGGGATCGTGAACACCATCGGTTTCCATGGTGAAAAATGGGGGATTTTTCACCATGGAAAAATGGGTCGAAAACTCGTGCTTTAAGCATCAACCATGGGGATTGACATGGCGATTTTCATGGCGAAGTTGGTAAACATAACTCCAATCCGTGTATACGGAACTACCCTCTGGTAATGACTAACATAGCTATGGAAAATCACCATTTTTAATGGGTAAATCCACTATAAATGGCCATTTTCAATAGCTATGTTAGTTTACCAGAGGGTAGTTCATTGGGGTTCTAAACCAGACACAACTGGTGGGCACCACCTTGCCATTCTGAAAGAAACGCTGGGGCAAAGTTGGTGATTTTTCTCGGCAGAAAACGAAAATTGGTGGTTTTCACCTGTTATGGATCCATATCTGCAACTAGCATAACAAATGGTGGGGATGAACACCTATGAATTCCAGCCATTTTGGTGTGAACAACTAGAGTGGTGCTGGGTCTTGACTTACCCATATTGTTTGACTTCCATCCCATCTACTCTGGTTGCGTAAACGGAACTTGAGGATAGCTAATGACTTGCCTAGTCAGACCGACCCCTTTAGCGCGGGAACATCGTTGTATTCCCTGTTTGACTCTCATGGCCTCGTGGGATAGTGTAGCTGGAGTCGCAGGAGTCATGTGTTCAATAGTACTGGTCTCGTGCTGATTCTTGTGATAAGAGGTTATGAAGGGTGCGGCAAGCCCGGCAAGCTATTGCATCGTGGAACATCTTGATATCCGATCCCAATCCAGCAGCAGTTTATCGCAGGTGCTCGACCACAAAAGTGTACTTTGAGGAGCAGAATTTCACTTCGAACTCTTATCCCATAGTCATCCCATAATTCCCACTATCATCCATTATTATGTTTACCCTGGGGTGAACGTTTACATAGATGTGGAAAACCCTATGGTTTATGAAGAAAAATAAGAACTTAGACTTAGATGGTGGATTTTTATGGATTTTCCACATCTAAAACCGCTATGGTCAGCTCTCCGAGTGGCGAAAGCGTCTTGGTACTGGACCTGGAGAAGGACGGATAATCAAACTTAGACATACTATATGTATATATATTTATATATATATATATTATTGTATTACAACCATATTTCTATAATATCTATAATGAGGTGTTTATATGTATATATATAAATATACATATTTTTACATATATATATACACACCTACAAATCAATAAATGAATAAATATCATACTGTACGGGTAGCTTTCGGTTCGCCTATCAGCTGGCTTGGCCACAGGTATGACAATACCAGGCGCGACATCATGAAGTGGCGGGACAGATGCCACAATTGGGCATTTTTTGGTGCTTTAAAAATCCACTGAGCCATTAACATCCCACTGTTGATTGGTGATTTCATTGGCATTTAAGCTCTACTTATTAAAAAAGTATAGGGGATTTATGGGGTCTTAGCTACCATATGGGGATGTAAGTGACACATGATTGTTGATATTGTTGATTGGGTATGATTGTTACGCATTAGTAACCCAGCTGGTTTAATAACCCCAAAATTAGCCAACTATATAGTATAATCAGGTGGGATAGGGGTATTTTTCATGTCTTAATTGATTGAGTCAGTTTGCAAAGAGGCCTGTGTACTACATGTTTACAGTATTTTTTTCTGGACATCATTTTCACGAAAGTCAATTCTCCAGCCATATGAGTTTGCATGAAGGCAATTTTTCTGAGTGTGTTGGTCCATGACCCAGACGACCACAGGGGTGAAACACCAACAAAGGTCTGGGAATGAAAGCAACAAAACTACCCTCTGGTAAACAAACATAGCTATTGAACATGGCCATAGAAATAGTTGATTTTCCCATTAAAAATGGTGATTTTCCATAGTTATGTTAGTTTACCAGAGGGTATTGACCACGAAAAGATCATCAATTCATCAAACATTGGGTGGATGAGCACAGGAATCCTGACAATCTTCTCTGCACCGGGGGATCATTCTGACAAAACGTGCCATGGTCAAAACCTGGGTAAATTGCCGTCATATTGAAGGACAATAGATGTTTATTTATGTATGCATATATATATATATATTCATCCATAGGGGTTCCCTTTGTTGGATGGATAACCAGCCCATATCTACATCCAAAAAAAAAACATGTTTTGGTCAAGCGTTGGCCAGCCATTGTTAGCTGCAACCTAGTGGAGCTCGGACTCATCTTGTTTCAAGGGGAATTCTACGCATGCTTTCGGAGCACTGATGACAATTTTGCTGCTGACTTTGTCAATATTTGAATCAGTGATTGTAACAAGTGATGTTAATAACTTTAATAACTGATAGCGATTTTTGAATCCCAATTGGAAATCCAATAATTGATAATCATTAAAAATTGGGATTGATAACTTTAATAACTGATCATTGGTTTCAATCCCAATTTTTTGAACCGAAACGGCGCTTTTTCCATACACCCCGATGGAATTCGGCCAGGTTCCACTACCATGACCCGATCTCTTCAACCAGCGATCTGGTAAAGCAGTTCCTGTACCGACCCAATCGAGCCTGGGCCCCTGAGATCCCCTCGGATCACTGGGGGATCCCCGAGTCACCATGACTTTCAATACTCCATGGTCTAATGACTGGATATATTTAATGTATGTATACACACATTGATAAACGATGTTAGCAGAAAGAGAGAGAGAGAGAGAGAGAGAGAGAGAGAGAGAGATGGAGAGAGGGAGAGAGATTTTGTATGCATTCTGTATGTATTTTGTACCATTGTTTATGCTAACGCCGGCGATACCGGCATGGAGGAAAACGATATTTTTTTACATTTTGCACATACATACGTGTATATATATATATATATATATAATATATATAATATATATAATTTAATATATATTATATATATATTATATATAATATATATATTATATAATATATATATTATATATAATATATATATATATATTATATATGGGGTTGGTGGTGTGGGGTGGGGTTCGGTGGGGTGGGGTTCGGTGGGGTGGGGCAGTAACGTTCCATTGCGCTAACACTAGTGGATGTCCTCTTGCACTTGACATACACGCGTCATGCTATGCTAGTGGATGTTCTCTTGCCCTTGGCATACAAATGTTACAAGTCGCAGTGGTCAAACCCTCGAAGCAGGGGCTCAGATGTTGGACAAACACTGAGATTCCTGTACGCTGTAAAGAATTGATTCCCAAGCAAACCAGTACAAGGATCCAAAGACTGTCTCTTGAATAGAGACTTGTGAAATTTGATTTACCAGTGGCAGTGGCGCTACAACATTCGCCACAACCTCTGGCAAATGGTGCCTGATGTCATGCACCAGATCAGTAGCAACTAATGAAATGAAATGCTGCAGGCCCAAACACGCGACGCCAGGAACGACGGCGTCATACCTTGTTTATCAATATGTATTGTATGTCTACCCTCTGGTAATTTAACATAGCTATTGAAAATGGCTATTTATAGTGGATTTCCCATTAAAAAAGGTGATTTTCCATAGTTATGTTAGTTTACCAGAGGGTATATACAGACTCACATATCTAATGATGCCGCTCCCTTTTTTTCCAGTTGAACTCCAAGCTCGAATTGCTCAGGGGACTTCATGAGCACTGCAGGAGTTAAGATGTGGAATTTGGATCCCGCTTTTAACATGGCAGGTATACCATCTTCATTTCAGGTTTCCCATGAAGTTATGGTTCACAATGAGACTGGGATTTCATGATATCTCATGGGTTAAACATGATTTCATTTTTGTTGTATGACACCAACACTGTGATATTTTGGGTCTGTTTGACAACGGGGCTCCTCCAAAATTGCCATCTCGACAATAATGATCATTGGATGGCAGGCACCCTGGAAAGCAAACGATGGCAACTAATTTCCGAGTGAAAGTAACATAGGCAACAAAGAGGTGGATTTTCTGACATCCATGTAAGCGTTTACAGGGGGGGCAGTTGAGTATCTTTTGGGATTCCGAAAGATGATTGTCCTGCTGAATTCGACAGAATGGAACGTACGTAATGACAACTTCCAGATCCAGACACATTTTTTTCCAAAACAAATTTTTGGTGTCATCCCATATACAGCATTCACCAGGTATCAACCACTTTTGAATTTTCAAGGATCAGCCAGTTATTCACCACCCACTTCGATATTCAAAATCATGTTGGTTTTCACAAGGTGAGGGCCCCCAATTATGTTTGTTGGCTTATAAACCCTTGGAATTTTGCAAGTCAATCGTGCGATCAACGCTATCGAAAACGGGGGAAAACTCATCCATCTCCAGGCTGGCAGCGATCCCCTGCAACAGGCGGCCTGGGGATGCTCCGAATCATCCAAGTTATGGATGGGATCCGCCCGGCATCTTAATAAAGAACCCAAAATAAGGGAAATCTATGGACATTTCAAAAAAAAAACCTAAGAAACTTCAAAGGATGATAATCTGGTAGAACCAATGCTAAAAATAAACAATTTCCAGAAACGAACCATAAAGGGGTGGCCATAATTAACACCATTCATCGAATCCTACCCCAGAATTTTTCAAAGATCCATAATAGTTTCCCATATCATCCGCTATTATCCCAGCATTTCCCCATAATTCCCACGATGTTACAGGATTTTCTGCCCAAAAAAAATGGCTAAGTTGAGATGTTACAGGTATTTACCTAAGTGGCTTGAATATGGTTTGTGGTGGATCTAGTTCATGGGGTTTATAAACCAAACATTACTGTGCACCTGGCGAGATCCGCCAGGAGGATGTGACCCGTCCTTCCTCCGCTCGTCCCAGCTGTCAATCCCAAGGCACCGACTGCGGAGCCATAAGTGGATAAACATGGGATATGGGAGAACCATGAATCAGCCAGATGGGAACGGGCGATTTTTCCAGGTCTCTAGATTTGATGTCAGCTTCCGCCCCACTATCACGAGCTTGCAGACTCTCTAGGGGTTGCCGGACCGGAGCGCTACAGTGCATAAAAAATGTCAGAATACAGCCCGAGTGCCATATAAGAATCCGAAAGGTCCCCGCAAATCCTTGATTTCAATTTCGAAAAGTTGGGGATAGATAAGATGAGGGTCCCTCAAAGCCTTACATACCACTTTCTCAATTTAGCATTGGATGCAGTGCCAAGCTCCCAACCCTCAAAACTGAAGCTTCAATAGAGGTCCAAGGTTGCAACACCTGTAAACTGGCGGCTATATAGTTTGCAGGTTTTTGGATTTGGATGGATTTGGTGGATTCAATAGTGGCTAAAAGTTGCACAAATTGTAAACTAGCGGCTAGTTTGCAGTTTTTGAGAGTTGGGGTTTGAAGAGAAGAACCTGAGTCAGAACACCGACATGTGGAGAATATGCCGTATAATAGAACAGCTTAAGAATTTCGTCGCTCTACATGAGGGTCCCTCAAATTCTTAAGGTAGTAGGGATTAGATGTATCCCCAGGATATAGTTGGGTTTGGAGCCGAGCCCTCAAATTCTTGCACAATGAATGTCAGAATATATGTCGAACACAATAGTATAGGTAGTTAAATAGAATGCCAGATAATATGAGACAGAATATGTCAGACAACATGGCAGATAGAAGGCCAGATAATATGCCAGATAGAAAGACAGATAAAATGGCAGTTGGTGCCGATTACTGGACCTAAAGTAATTGGAGGATTTGAGCTGATTAGTTTCAATTTCAACAGACACATAAGGCAATGATGGAACATTGTTTGTAAGTTTTGCTCCCTGGGTTGATTTGAAGAGGAGTTTTCAAAACAGTTTTTGATTCCCTCAATACTCAATACTGCAATTCAAAGTAAAATTCAATGGGGAAAATAGGGTTTTAAACCCTGTTGGATTTTGGATGACTGGCAATGGAAAATCCTACACTTTGTCAAAGGTGTTCTTGTGTATTTCAGTATGCAGGGATGTTCCAGTGTGGGTTTGTCGGAACGCAAACTACACAATTGGAAGTACTGTAAATATATACATAGATATATAGATGTAAATACATGTGTGTGAATATATATATATACACATGTATATACACACATATCACATATATGTAAATATACATACATACGTACGTACGTACGTTGCGTACGTTGCGTACAGACAGAGAGACATACAGACAGACAGACAGACAGACAGACAGACCGACAGACAGACCGACCGACCGACCGACCGACCGACTGACAGACCG
>Ga0126342_10011203_pt1 | contig 16022 bp, 12 predicted proteins | sample Cyp1metagenome_FD_92528 | JGI IMG/M metagenome (GOLD analysis project Ga0126342, IMG submission 92528) | Coral microbial communities from Lord Howe Island, Old Settlement Bay, Australia - Cyphastrea 1 metagenome | ecosystem: Host-associated > Invertebrates > Cnidaria > Coral ... | reverse complement strand
TTATCCTCCTTATCCTCCTTATCCTCCTTATCCTCCTTATCCTCCTTATCCTCCTTATCCTCCTTATCCTCCTTATCCTCCTTATCCTCCTTATCCTCCTTATCCTCCTCCTCCTCATCCTCCTCATCCGCCTAATCCTCAAAATCCTCATTATTCCCACAATCTTCATCATCTTCATCATCTTCATCATCCTCATCATCCTCATCATCCTCATCATCCGCATCCTCATCCTTATCATCATCATCGTCATCCTCCTCCTCCTCCTCCCCAACATCATCCTCATCATCCTCATCCTCATCCTCCTCCTCATCCTGATCATCCTTATTCTCCTCATCCTCCTCATTCCATCATCCCCATCCGCGTCATCGTCATCATCATCATCATCATCATCATCATCATCATCATCATCATATTAATATTATTAATAATAGTTAATAATAATAATAGTAATACTGATAATAATAAAAGAAAATAATCATCACCATCACCATCACCATTGCCATTGCCATCATCAGCATCATCACCCTTATTATTCTCATCATCCTCATCATCCTCATCACCCTCAGCATCATCATCATCATCATCATCCTCCTCCTCCTCCTCCTCATCATCATCATCATCATCCTCATCCTCATCATCCTCATTCTCTTCATCCTGATAATCCTGAAAATCATCATCATCCTCATCATCCTCATCATCATCATCCTCATCATTCTCATTCCCCTCATCATCCTTCATCCTTCTCATCCTTCTCATCCTCATCCTCCGCATCCTCATCCTCGTCCTCTTCCTCATCCTTATACTCATCATCATCCTCATTCGCCTCCTCTCCTCCTCATTATCAGCATCAGTGTCAACATCACCGTTGGACAATTTGTAATCGCGATCATGCTCATATTTTCAGATTTGTCATCGATCATCGTCGTGTTCATTGGTTGATGTGGTTGTCACCAGTAGGGTCTCTGGGCTGCAGTCGTAAGACTCACGGTAGGAGAATAAACACATACTTTGGTGGGTTCTGTGATGCTGTTCTCGAGGTGGACGTAGACATGAGGAAACTTTAGCGGCATCCTTCGGTTTCAAACGCCAGAGCTGTTTAATCCTGTTTTGTGATTTGACTTTGCCATGCCTGTACCCATGCGTGTTTCTTGCACTATGAGCTAGGCATTCTTACTTGTTGCCACACCACAGAAGCAGTGCTTGGAAACAACTATATATATATGTATCTTTGGTTTCAAAGCAACGGATCGGTGCGCAAGAGGTTGTCCTTCCTTTCATGACAGGCACTGGACCTACGATCAACCAATCTGCTATCTGATTACTGAAAGAGCATCGTGTGGACTAAGGTTCTTGTTATTGGCTTGGTCACTGGCGCTTTCCGTGCAGATGACCCACATGGTATTACACCTTGGATGAACCTGTGGTCGCTGTAGCTTGGCATACACAGAGGTTTTGCTTAGAAGGTATCGATTGGCATCATATCGTATCAGCCGCATCTAATACCTCTGCCTTCAGTCCATAGCTTGGAGGTGAAAACAGAAGTGGCATTGCTAGAGGTTTCCCACCTGTGAGAGATTCCTGTTGCGATGTTGTTGGGGATCATTCAATACCATATATACCATGGGCAATCCGCAATCCCTCACAATGAAGTCATCCAAGAATCACCACCCGGGTTAATCAGTTAATCACAATTTCTCCTTTGGAATCTGCTATGCCGGCGCAGGTACGCATATTGCTTTCATGTGGCTTGGGCAAGGATGCTCCCGAAACCTTATGGAGCTGTGGTGACCTACGGTAGCATCCCGCTCTTCTACGTTTGTCACAAGATGAGGAGGCTGTTGGGGGAGCTGTTTAAGCTTTTAGGGGTGTTGTTGAAACAATGTGCGAAACACAACGCTGAGGGAATTCATGGCGCGCCAGGCGTCGCCACCTTGCTGAACCTGAAACCGAGCTGGGCTCAAGGAGGGAGCAGCCTTTCAGCGTGTCAAAGCAGTCGAAACTATATGGAAAGGATATGAAAGGATCATATTCGAAAAGTTGATTTGTTATGATCCGTTGATGTATGTTCATCTTCGTTCAACATGTGACGGTTATGTTATGTACCACATTGCCACAATCAATATCTAGCACAGATGATCGGATGTTGAATATGTTGAATTGTTCCAGTTGAGCTGCAGGCAAGGTGGGGGCACAGAAGAAATACCAACCCCTGAGTCGAACGATGAAGCTGCTGTTACGCCTTGAAATTGGTTGGGCCAGTGGCCAGTGGCAGGGACAAGGGTCGACTTTGAAAGGGGAATAGAAGATGACCCGAGACAGCATGCAAAGAGCCTCTTAGAGTTGAAGCTGTTGAAATTCGATCCTGTTCTTTTTGGTGTTCCATGGTTTTCCCCGGAATGATCGTGTTTTTTCCTAAAGGTCGACATCTCTGCCCGTTGCAGTTCCTGGGATCGACTGAAGCCACAGCGCAAGAGCTGGGCCGCGTTTTCAAAGCGGGGGCTCGACTGCAAAGCAGTCCGGTCCAGGTCGGGGACACGGCCTGGGCTTGCCAGGTCGACGCCGCACCGGATCTCATGGCACTAAGATGTACCGAGCACAGAGATGGCACCCACTGTTTGCACCCATTGTTTGCACCGGCTCCCGCTGGATCCACTGCTTGATGATGATTTTAGGATGGCTTTGCATCCTGATGGGCTTCGTCATGGCTTTGCATCGCACCATGTTGAACCTTCGGTTTTCGCTACCGTGTTGAAACCTACATGTTTGCCGCCTTGTGTGTTTTTTTTCATCCATGTTGAATACATCATTCAAGCTTGGCCCATGCGCCGAGTTTTGTGTCTAAAAGTTGCAAGGTTCCAAGAATGTAGGATGGCAAATGATCAGTATTTCAAGGTTGCAGATTCTAAAGTCTAAAGCCCGAATGCTTCGTTTGCTTTTCTCGTTTTTGATGCCTGGGTGCAACAGATGAGTTGCGAATTCCATCCACGCACAGAAGGTGCGTCAGCAGAGCAGACTTATCTTGAATTTTGTTTTGCCCTGAACCAAAGTCAATCATTCGTTGAAATAAAAATGGCCAGGTCATTCTGGCACGAAATGCCCTGGTTAGTTCGAAACTAAATGTCCAATTAGGAGCAGGTCACACATGTTATAGCTTCCATCCTTGGGTGATATGAGATATGGATGTTGCTGCGACTACATTATGAATTACGTCTCATGTGTCACACAAAGCAACAGATCATGATGGTTCCATGCATCAAGTGCAAGCGAGGAAACACGGGGAAAAGGCAATAAATGTCAGCTGGCTTTAAGTCTTGTACTGGAAAACAGAGTGTCTTTTTGTACTGCACGGAACCACAACAATTCGACATCTCTCGAGGGACTCCCTCGCTTTTTGCAATTTGGTATCATATTCTGTCAGGAGTCACGGAGTGCCAATTCTACTGCCAGTGCCGAAGGTTGAAATGCTGCTGGATCAGAATCCATGCAGCAAGTTGCCATTTGCAACCTTCAACAGCAAGGTTGGGTTTACAAGTCTTCCTTGCGCAAGGTCTCAATGACTCCACATCACTGGGTTTGCCGGTTTATATAATGCAGCACAAGCTGTTGGAGATAGCTTAAGTATGGGGACATTGTGACCAGCAGAACATCTCACCCTCTTGTCCACAATGACCGTCGGCATTTCATGCGCAACCACAACCTTCCACTTTTCTTGAGCTTCTGCTTGTCAGCTATCCTTGGAGCTGACAATCGGGATCAGACCACCGACCAACAAAAAAAATGGAATTGGCATTTCTTTCTGCAGGATTGCATCCGATTGCATCCTGGGACCCGCGATCTTTGGTGAACATCTGACCCCAGAGAGATAGAGACATGAGCTCCCCTGACCTGGTGTGCTTTTTGCGGTGAAATCTGATACTGTAGATGCTGTTTGGGTGAAAGTGAAGTCAACCAGAATCTCTAAATATGGAAAGAGAAGTCTCTGAAAATAATTAACCTGTCAGTGCTCAGTTTGAGAGACCATGGATACGAATGGGTCCAAAGTTTCTTCTTCCTCTTCCTCTTCCTCTTCTTCTTCGATGATGATGATGATTATGATGATTATGATGATTATGATGATGATGATGATGATGATGATGATGATGATGTCGACGACCATGACGATGTTGGTGGTAGTGGTGGTGGTGTTGCTGCTGCTACTGCTGCTGCTGCTGCTGTTGTTAGCCTGTTTCTGTTGCTCTTGTCAAAGTTCAACTTTGCTCAGCTGCAATTTGCTTCATTTTTTCAGAGGACAATCAAGTGACGTAGGATTGTCGCTTCATTTAAGGCCCTATCCATTGTTTGATGCGACTTTAGTTTAGCTGTGCAACCTCTGTGAGTTCGCAAATACCTTAGTCTTTGATGCCCTGTAGCTTTGGAAATGTGCCAGGGACTGAGCTCCTGGGGAAGCAACCTTCTAGGCTCGCCCGCCGCGATGTTTCAGACATCCTTGGCACACGTGTCCGACGTGTCCGACGTGTCCTTTCCCCTAGCAAGAATCAAAGCTTGCATGGACCAGCGGCAACTTATTTCCAAGCTTGCTTAGTATTTGTGAACACTGCGCAAATAGAGGCCACATTTGTAAAGATCCCGAAAACAGGAGACAGAGACCTGTTCACAAGGACAATTGTTGACCCATATGCTTAAATCCAAATGGGCCACTTGGAGTCCGAAGGATGTGATCAAGCCAAAGAATGGCCGATGAGTGCCAATGGTCCAGTGATTTAATATAAAATATGCACATACGATCATCTCGCGATAGCCAGGTGATATGCAGAAACTATAGAGGTACAAACGCAGTTGTTGTCAAAGTAGCACTTCGAAGTTCATTAGAACCTTGATCCGAAACAAAGGCCAAAAGATCAAAAGAGGATAAATTGAGGTATTCATTAGGAGCGACCAAAATTTCTCGAAAGTTGCTTCTTCATTTCTCCCTTTGCTCCTAATCTCTCAGAGGGACCTGAGTCTGAATGAAAACATCTACAGTACATTAGCCAAGACCCCAAGACAATGCCGGGAGCAACTGTCCAGTTCTTGGGCCTAGGGGTTGTCTACCCAACTTTAATTGAACTCTTGCTGCAGCTTACTTTTCTTGATGCTGGTCTTGTGATGTTTTGTGTGCCCTTCAGAAGATCAAGATGCAGGGTGGCGTGCAATCCATCATCCATCCATCCCATCCCATCCCATCCCATCCCATCCCATCCCATCCCATCCCATCCCATCCCATCCCATCCCATCCATCCATCCATTGATCAGTATAACTACGTGTTTCGTATTCTACATAAATTATTTAAATTATTTACATGTGTCATGATGGTGTCCAACACATTTCTAAGCTTAAATATGTTTGATATACGTACGTATGTTTGATATGAATTTGTCCAACATTTCTAGACGTGTTCAGTCTTTGGGACAGGTCAAGCCTCCGAACAGCTGGGCCCAGCTGCTGCTGCTGTTGGAGCTCCGAGTGGAGGGCAGTTTTGATCCGACACATTGGTTGCGGCCAAAGTTTTTAAAGTTGCATTAGTTCGCACGTGATTGACACATTAAACCATTAAACTATGCTGGAAAAACAGGGCAGTTGCATAACTTTGCAGCATGTATCAGAATGTGTCATAGGTTTGAATTTTGTTTGAATCAGGACAGTTTCCATGCAAGCACACCTGCTTCGGCTTGCTTTGATGGCCGTACGGCGTAGAGTTTAACACTTTTCCATTCCTGGCCCATCCCAAAGAGCAAAGATTCTTAGCGCTTCTGGCGCTGAGGCGGCTGCTTCGATTCGATCTGGAGTGAAAGAAGTGAAAAAGTCAGTGAAGGCCACAGAGTTTTTACGTCAGTAACGTGCCTGCACTGGCTTTTTCACTATCCTGCACTCTTTAAATCTCTTCAAGATATTATGAAATCATGAAGTCGAGGCCTGTCCCAAGTTTGATGGTCTATCAGTCTATCATATCTATCCCATGCTTGGAAGTTGATGCATTTGTCACCATCACTAAAACAAACAAACTCAGCAAAGCCTTGACATATCTAAGCCACAGAATTGCGGAAATCCAAATGCTTTTGCGGCTGCGGCATTTGTCAATCTTTGAGTCTGACCTTCGCTTGCAAACAAGAAGGTTATCTCCTTCTTCCTCATCATATTTATTTTGATGCTCATACTGACTCCCACACTATCAGAGTCTATCAATGTCTATCAGTATTCGGATTATCTCGGATTCCGTTCGTTTTGCCAGGAAAACTTGGGCACTGTCCCCAGCTTCACCAGCGCCAGCTTTTCTGGACAAAGTCATCACCTGCAGGGTGTCAATGGCACCCCTGCGAGGGATGTGACCGAGGCACGATGTCAAGCTGCATATGAAGATGGAAGATATTGAAGAAGGTTAAGAAGAGAGATAGATGAAACATGATGAAGGTAGTACATGATAGATCCTGATAGTACCTGAAGGTATTTTTCAATGTTTTTCCGGCGCAAAGCTGTATGTAATGCATGTCATCGCTGCAGGTTGCCTTTCTGGCTGAAGGAGCTTTTGGTGCAGTCATGAAGGTCTCCTGCAACAGGCGCAGCTGTGCTGATTCTTGTTCTGTGTCAGTTGAGAATTGCAGATAGTGAGCTCAATACCAAAGCACAGAACGACCCCGGATCCATTCTTTAGTGTCAATTTGCGGTAATTTGCGTTTGAATGTGAGGACGGCAGAGACTTTTGCGCTGAAGAAAATCAGTTGCATGGAGGGTGTTCAGGCTGTGTCCTCAGTTGAGGAGAAAGTGGCGTGAACATAGTTGCATTTGCGGGCAATGCACCGAGACAATCGTGGATTAAAGACATTTTGTGCAACATGTGTTTCTTCATGTTTCTTCTTCCGGGAGGAATGTAACCTTACCGAAAGGTACTTGGCTTAAACATCACTTGAGGTACAGATTTGTCGTTCCTTGCCTAACGTGAGGACTGGAAACGGATCCAACCGCATTCTCCCAAACATGGGCACAGAATGGCACAGAACTCTAAAGACATTGTGACAAACCCTCGCCACTCTTCCCGGATTGAATCCGACTCAAATCTGTACAGTCTGTACCTACTTAAGGTTGCGAGCAGTTTCGATGCAGCAGAGCGAGAGGCCAAGGCGGGGACTCTTCCATGCGTCATGCTGGTCTTGCAAAAGTCAACACGGAAAGATGAATGAAACGACTCATTGAGTCATGAATCAGAGTCTAGCATTCTAGCATTTATTTAGCTGATAATTTATATATGGCCATTTGCGAGAAGTAGTCCGAGAATCAGTGAGAAGATGGTCGCTCTCCGCAGTGGATCAGATTTCAGTGGGCAAGTAAAATAGCCGGACCCAAGAGCTGGATCCAAGCTACGTAGCAGCTACGTCGTACCTTGAACATTCCCGCAACAATCATACTCAAGAGTCTCAAGAGGGATCTTGCGGTTCTAAAGTTCTAAAGTCAACGTCCAACGGACTTCGAGGATCTTTAAAGCTTCTCTTAGATCGGTCGGAGCCATGCTGTTTGCAGAGCCAAGAGGCCTAAAGCTCAGCTTTTAAAGTCTCAGCTTGGCAAGGGTCTTGATGAGACGTAGAGTCAGTGACGTGACACAGATACGGAACAAGCGAACAAGCAGGACTTGCGTTTTTTCAACCAACAGCCATGTGAAACCACGACTTTGCATGGAAAGTTGTCAAGCGACTGCAATTGCCGGCTCAAGTTCCTTGTCCTTTTTCCAGAAACCTCGGTGCTTTGAAGGTTTGACAGGTGCGCTCTGGCGGCTCCCTGAAAGATGTTTTACATTGGTTTTTGCTCACTTATTGACTTATTGATCGCGGGGATGCAGTCAATGAATGTCAATGATACACAGTCAAAGAATTGTCAAAGACACATTGCATGACATGTCAGCTTTTGCACACGTACTGCAGATTCAATTTGAACTTGTGTCCCTCCATGCCATATTTCAATCCACTCGTTCTCAGATCCAATCTTTCTCTATTCTTGAAGCAGATCTCTAGTAGGTGTCTACATTGAGTACCAGTTTCATATTCAATTCCTTGGTGATGTGATGCTTCTGACTTATTCTGATGAAGGTGTGGAAATCGTGATGTTGTCGCGTCAAGCAGGCGAGGACTTTCGTCACTTTCGTCCCAGACCATTGGAGCTCATCGTAAGATATGGTCATTGCTAGAGCCTTTTTTTCCATCGACAGACACATGAAAAATCATGAAAACACCTAGGAATCTTCATGCTGAAACAACATGAAACAACGAAAACGCCGATTCGATGTTTCTATCAGATCTCCAGTCCTGTGGCATCGGGCAGGCGTTCTGACTACAAGGTTCCTTCAGAATGGTTCTCGCGCCGGGCCCCTGGCAGAATGGTAGACTTGGCCTAGATTTATATAGATGAGCATGGCAGGTTGTTGACTAAAGATGGAAACCTCTGTGCCGATATGAACGGAGATGCCAAGAACTGCCAAGAACTGCCTCTAGACCCTTGATCCACGAAATCAGGCTTTTGATCCGTCCAGAGTAATCGAATGATGTAGAGCCAGTCAGAGTACTACCAATTTGTCAAATCATACAGCCTTCAGACTGCCCCGCTTCACAGTTTGGCCCACAGTTGCCATATATCTATATATTATATACCCTACCAGCAGCATGGAACAGAATGAATCAATGCAGAATCCTCTACATCAATAATTCACGGTTACTTAAAAGAGCCTCCAAGAAAACGCCGTCGTGTTTTTTTCAGCACGGCGGGGTCCAGGCTGACCAAAGGACTCCAATAAATCCACATTTCCCAAAATAGCCTCAGAACAAAAATCTTCCAAAAAAGCTTCAACGATGCAAACTCATCGACTTATCGTATCTTATTCTCCCCTGATTGCCTAGACATCGTCCTATCCTAACAGGATGAAGCTCCCACCCCCAGCTAAAGCTGTACCTCACTGCTCATCACGCCCACAGTTGAGCGGTGTAGAGGCATTCTGCTCATCAGACGAACTTTGGCAGACGACTTTTTGGACTTTTGAGTTGAGATGAAATTGACATTATTCAGATTCAACTGTCGCCTAACTGTTGGTGCTGTTTCTTTGTGCTCTTCAGGCCTGGCGCAGCTTTGCAACCAAGAAGTTTGCAGCACCTCCCATGACGTACATTTCCGGCGAGGACCCAGGGAATCTGGAAGCAGATCCGTAGGAACATTGATACTTTGTCTTCAAAGCCCAAATAGATCCCAAGCGCTGTCCAACATCACTTCCCAATTCATAGAAGCGCGTTTCTGGGAAAGGCTGTCAAAGCAAAACCCGCCATTCGCATGGAAGTTCTTCACGAATCACACCCACGATCAGCAGTGGACTCCACAAGATACAGTGCGTTTTGCTGCCCGTATGCATCTCTCCAAGTCTTCGCATGGTACTCTTTTCATCTCTTTTCCAGAGCTGCATTTGGACACTGTTTTGGCAGCAGTACCATGTTGCTGTCAGGAGATGTCTTGGTACACCATGAAGATCATTCGAGTCCGGGTCTTAGCAATGAAGAATGTGAGATAGGGAGGCAATGACATTGGGACACGGGATGCACAATTGAATTTTGAAGGTCGAAGTTGGTTGAAACTTGTTGAAGTTGTCGCGACAGCGACGCTATGCTTGACTTTGTTACAAGTGACAAAGAGCATTTCACCGACTCCAGGACCGGAGGTGATCTTAATGAACCAAGCATCCCGTATTTTCTATTCCACAGCCCACCCAGACTTCATCACAAGAACATGCAGGGGTTGAGGCATTCACTACCTTCAAGTACTTTCAATACAGGAGCATGTGGCAGCATGTGGGACAAACTGCCATTCCTTTAGCAACTTTAGCATTTCAAGATCGGAAACACGATCTCAAGACCCACCAGGGTCACAAATCTTCCTCAACCGGCGGTCGTTTCTCCAAGGAGCAGTGGGTGGAACCGTTTATTGACACTTCAAAGTGGGAATACTTCGATCTCAGCTGCAAGAGTCGTGATGAGACGAATGACAAGGCCATGCAAAAACAGATGGAAAGGCTGACTATGCTTTACTCGTCTTTACTTTTTAAAATTGAATCTTCTTTTGATCTTCTTTCAGTTATTTTTTTGATGTTTTGGTGCTTTTTCGTTAACACAAAGCAGGATAAAAGAAGGATTGAGATGAATTCAGTCTTGGCGACTTTCTCCAAGAGTGGAGGTCCTGCACGAGGCTGTGGCCTCGGGCAAACGTCTGGGTGCCATCTTCAAGGACATCTGGATGACTGACGAAGCAAGAGCTTGGGAGAACGTGCGGCAGTGAACTGGACGTGACTTGCGCCAGGAGCCAACCATCACTCCAACCACGGAACAGGTGTGCATTTCCAAACATGATGTGTTGAGTCCATCTATGAGTCTCTCCTTTCAGCTAGATCAAAACTCTCTCAATCCCCTCATTTCAAGGTTGAAGGCACTCCTTCTAGGCTTACACTGGCTTTCAGTGGCTTTCAGTGGCTTGCGAGCGGTATGTGAGCGGCATGTGAGCGGCAGGTGAAGGAGTTTGGCCTCAAGAAGCCTTTTGGCTCTCCCAATGGCGCCATGAGAAGGAGACCCAAAGGGAGACCCAAATGCGTTCTGATTGGATTTGAAGAAAGAAATATCCGACCGCCAAGGGACCCTACTTGTAGCAAGAAAATGTAAGAAATAACATTGTACAGCGCATTTTCTCGTGGACGCACAAGTTTAAGGATGTGTCCTAAATCTCTTTGTTTAAGCTTAAAGGAAACTCATACACAAGAAATCCGAAATGGACAAGACCAAACCTTTTCTGAATTAGTAGAGGACCGTTGAACAGTGGACCACCAAAAAAGATGGATCTCACTTAGATATACGCATTTGCACACATATCCGTTTATGAGCACTAAAGCTTCCCTTGCCAGCGGCTGTGCAGGGGCTGGAATGGTATTACAATCTCTCGTGACACCATCCACATCCCAGGCTGCGTTTCTGCATAAAATCCAAACACCCTTGACATGTGAGGAGAATCTCGCTGACATGAGCATTTTTTTCTTCAAGTGACATGCTGACATGATGATAAAGGCATTGCCATTCGATCCAACGGTTGGCATTCCATTCCTGTTCAAGCAAGCTACTCTGTAGTGTGTAATGAACGCTCGATCACTTCACTTCCTGTTTGGTTTTTGCTTCCAGGCATTAAGCTTGGGTTTGAGCGCCCCGTCTTCTTTGAACGACATGCAGTTGGCGGTGAGTACGGTGCAAGCTGGAAGGCAGGTTTGAGTCTGAGCCAGTAATCAGACTTAAAGGCCAGCATTGTACTCATGGCACTATAAGTATCCAATTCAGAGTCGAGAAACCAGCGAAATACATCCTGCCTTTGCGCCAGGGAGTCGGCAAAGGAAAGGCGGGAGATCTGACATGGTGTTTCATTGTTGAACCTTTTGTGCAAACTCTTCTGTCACAGGTGGATGCACAGTATCGTGTTGCTGTAAATTCACATATAAATCACATTTTCTTTTCTGTAATGAAACAATTTAGCCCCAAGCTGTGCTGCTGCTTCCCTCGGCTTGCAAATGCTTCCCCATCAAGCCGTTTTCACCTGAAACTGAAACAACCCTCATGCAGCTTTTGTTAAGCCCTGACCATCCTGGCCAGTAGGTGCTCACAACTTACTGGCCTGAAGATGAGAAGGAAAAGCCTGTGATCATTGATGGGCGTGTACTTCATGATGATGAATCCGCAGTTGCAACCTGGATGCCGTGGCAGAAGGCTTCAGCCAAGAGTTTAGCGGGTGAGTCGAGTCTTTCAAACGGACTGTTGACACAGTGAGACAACTTCTGAATCAACGACTGGCCATTGATGTACCTTCCGTTTGCGTTGCATATGAGAGTATGACTATGACTAAGGTAGTGTATGACAACCCTTTGGACAATGTCGGAGACCTGGCGCACATCTTCTTCCAGCGCTGCCTTGAGGCCTTGAAGTCAGCCTTTGTTCTGGAATTTCGCACAGATTGTCCCCCAACAACTCTGTCAACAATTCTTTACAATTCCAATTGTTACCAATATTTTCTTACAAGACTTGTCTTGTTGATGTTCTGTGTCTCCGATGAAGCGGGGTTGTATTTTCCAACGCTGCGGCTTTCGAAAGGCCAACATTGTGCCATATGTGGTTACGAAAAAGACACTTGGACTTCCAGAGAGTGGAGGGGAACAGGCGCCAAATTAGAGCTTCCACTTTTATTTGTTCTTGGAATGACCTTTGTCAACCCTACGTCGTTTGCCCATGTTTGCTCTGAGTTTCTGAGGACCGTTTTCAAGTGGCAGGAGGGCTTCTGGCAAAAGATGAAGAAGGTTTTCGATGCAGAGTACAAGGACTGCGCACAAAGCCGAGCCGTGGTCAGGTAGAGTATTCAGAGGAGCAGGTTTCCGGCACTTGCATGCTGATCAGTTTTGACGGGTTGAAACCTGTACCTGCCATATGCGATGCCTAGCCACTGCTTCTGTTTCTTTCTTGGATTAGCGCCCCCTGTGCAACTGGTAGTCTCTGGTGTACATGGTTGTCTCGAGTCTTGAGGAGAAGTTTCTGAAGGCTGGGCTTCTTGACAAGTGTGGAGGCGAGCTGATCCACCTGATCAGTGCTGCTCATGCTGCAAGCAGATTTTTCTTGACTTCACAGTGACGGTCTTTCAATGTGTTTCGTACGTCTCATGCTGACAGCCCTTGGCATACAAGACTTGGAGCACTTATTTGTAGCATTTTGTAGCCAATGGCCAGATGGATTTGGGTTAGCTGGTTACCGTACTGTAGCCTCTTGTGTGGCATATCCTGAGGATGCCGCTACAATGCAGATCATCCGCTGGACGGCAGAGTTTGGTGGAGTCCATTGCATTGCCAATTCGCTGGTTTCATACGATGTATACGATGTAGACGGCAATGTTGCAACATTCTTCAAATTCTTCAATCTTTTGCATCATTTCACACCTAGTTCCTTGCCCGTCCTGTGATTCGTGCGCTGCCGAAGAGGACGGGTGGCGGCTTTGGAATGGCATGCCACAACTACGATGGTGACATGCTGACCGACGAGGTGGCGCAGGCTCGCAACATGTCACATATCCGACACATCCCGTGAGTGACTGCCTCTATACAGCTCAAGGAAAGATAGGAAAGTGATCGCGAATGTGTTTTTCTTAACGACACAGATCTCTGAATCTCCTAACAGATCTTCGACAAGATACATTCCAAGCCGGCGTTTTATTGCAGTTGATCTGTTCGCACCACTGAATTTGCAGCTGCACTCTTCATACCTTCAGGTGCACCGCAGCCCTGGCTTTATCACCTCGCCACTGGGACCTTTTCAGAAATATGTCCCTGCTGGTTTTATATGGTTTTATGTATTCCATCCGTTCTCCCAGCTGATCAGCGTGCGGGATACTGTACGGAGAGAACCACTAGTCAGCAAAGGGCAGAAGACTGCAAGGGCAAGAATGGGGAACTCAACTCCCTCGTATGGTATCACGGTACTGGTATAGCCGTACAAACAGCAGATGTATCCAGATGTATATAGTGCTTGATGGTTTCCTTAGGGATCAGCAATTCCCTGATCTTCGGAAATCTTCGGGTGGTTTCTCTGTGAGAAAGCAGCAAAAAGCAGACGCAACTTGTGGTTGTTTGGTTCCTCACAGTCGGCGACTTCATTGCCTCACAGAGCCCAGGTCAAAATGAAGGACCTTGAACCTTTATGAACCTTTATGAATCGAAGCACATAAAGTGATTGAATGCTTTTGCCATATCTCTCGTTCGTGCTCTTATTGCTTGTTCCTAGGAACTTGGTGGGCAAGAGCGAGGATGGCTCCTTGATCAAGGAATTTGAAGCCTCCCATGGAACTGTGACTTGGTAAATTAGTGTAGGAGTGGCAAGAGTATCAAATTTGCACCCTGACAACACACGAATAATGTACAGTACTTACAGTACTTACAAAATACTATATATACAATGGACATACATGTTTGTGCTCAGGATTAGCCAGAGCGTATCGCAACTGTACCTCTTTGCATGTGTGCAGGATTTGAAATTGCACTTGGCAGTCATGTCCTTCATCCATGCCAATCTCATAGCCCATGGTGGTGTTGAGTAGCTGTAACAGGGTGCAATCACTGCACACGCCGCAGCCAGGCTAGGACATGCAGGCTGTGCAAGGGGTTCCTAGCCAGAAATAGGTAGCATGAGGTTGCACTTTGTTTGCAGTCACCGTTCCTGCAGACAAGGACCTACATGAAAAGCAGTGCAACGCCATTTCGTTTCATATGGCAGCCAGGCCGCTCAACTCGAGATCACACATATGTGCATGCCAGGCTGTTTCGTCTCTTTGCGCTCCCTAGCCTTTCTTGCACGCATGGAGCTGCAGCAACTAAAGGGAGCGCTGGCTGAGAACAAACGCAGCTGCCGGCCTCCACCAATTTGAACGCGACAGCACCTCTGCGAGTATGGGTCGGAAGGTCCGCCAACAAATGGGTTGCCCGGTGGCGGCGGCGATGGCGGCTGCGCAGGGGTAATGCTACAAGATGCGGATCTGTTAGCCCCGCACCAGGGCTGGGCAAGTGGGCGGTTTTGCGGCTACATTTTTGGGACCCTTGGGTGGGACAGAAACAGAGGCCGGAAGAAGTGGGGGCACACTTTTTGGGTGCCAGATTCTAGGCTCTGTTTTAAAGCCCCAAACCCTTCCCTCATCAAGGTTTAATCCCGTGCGTTTGGGTCCAGGTTCCTCTCCCACCTTGCCCTGCACCAATGGCAGGTGACGGTGTTCTGGCTGACTTTCGCATATTTGAAACAGAAGCATGGGAGCAGCGGCAAGAAGGTGCTGTGACCAATATGCTCTACAGCCCAAAATGTCTTCGAGGATCAGTGGCAGGGCGAGCACCCCGCACACCCGCACAGGCGCTGCATTGGTCCAACCACTTGACGGCTTTGCTGTTGCAGCTTCCAAATTATGGCTGAAAAGAAAATACGAGGAACTACGTCGAGCCGACCCTGACGGCCAACCGCAGCTCTGAGCATGGTTGTGTCACCTGAGCCATGCTGCCTGATTGTGGCTCGCACAGCCCCGAAGTGGCAACGTTCCTTTCATGGCATTGGTGCCGGGCTTCGCAGTTACGTTCCAGGCTTGCTCAATTCATGCACTGCCTGCTTGTCCTGAGCCGGTGCAACCGAAGCCACTAGAGTTTCGGGTGGTGCGGCCAAAAGGGCGCAAGATGCGCTACGCTTAAGCGAGCTTGCTTGGATTGCGCCCTGGGAAGCGCAACAGCTGCCTGCAAGTAGACATTGAGATGCAGACTTTGCGGGGCACCAGAACCAGTGCCGGGTGATGTCCCTTGTTGCACGCATACTGCTGGAAAAAGGTGTGGCTCTCAGAGGTACGTACTGCTATAGTAGGACTGGAGACCACGAGTAACACTGCCAGAGGGGTTTTCGGGCAATTCCCTGTGGATTATGTCACAGAATCCCTGTTTTGCCACAATGGGAAGCACTTTTGTGTCCACCACAATGGCAGCGTTCCTGAGATTTTGCTTTTGGAGAATATTGTCATTCTGGTGCAGTTTCCGCATCCTCGTGTTCCTGGCTGTTCCTGGTCTCCATGCTTCCCCCTAGGGGGCAAGTGACACAAGCTTCCTCCCCCGTTCCTGGTGGGTTTTCCGGTGATCCACCTGGCATGACTAGAAGTGCAACTCTGTGCAACCATTGTTGCTATGTCCTAACACCTATTGTGTGGATAGCACATCTCCTTTTAGCTTCCACTCTGAAAGCCTATCATGGCACAATTCCTGATCATCTGGTCGGTGGCGATTGAGGGATCACTCAGGCTGGCAACAGAGCAGGCAAGACCCGGCCCAGCATGCAAATGGGAGCGAATGGGCTTGAATCGGTGTTTGTTGTCACTTGCACTGAGAAGCTCTATGAAGATTCTTTCAAGTGGCTCCTAGGGTTGTACC
>Ga0126342_10011202_pt1 | contig 16023 bp, 18 predicted proteins | sample Cyp1metagenome_FD_92528 | JGI IMG/M metagenome (GOLD analysis project Ga0126342, IMG submission 92528) | Coral microbial communities from Lord Howe Island, Old Settlement Bay, Australia - Cyphastrea 1 metagenome | ecosystem: Host-associated > Invertebrates > Cnidaria > Coral ... | reverse complement strand
TGATGGATGTGCTGGATCATTGATGTGAAAAAAAGGTCTCAGCTGGTGGAACTCACTTGCTTGATCACTCAGATTGAGCTATCATGGGAAAACCGACAGATATTGAATCCAAACGTTCAGATTGGATTTGGGTTGTTCCAAGTAGCCCAACAATACAGAAATCCCAATCGGACAGTTTTTTTTAAACTTTGGTTGGTCCAGGAATGTTATTATACTGTAGATGATATTAATTACTATAGATGATACTATTATTCATTGATTATCTATAGTATCATCTACAGAAATAGTGTTTTTTTTTGGTAAGAGGTCGATTCTCACATTTAAGCGGGTTTGATATTCCCAATTGGCCAGGGGAATCATCCAGTTGTTTTGGGTAAATCACCAGTAATCACTATGGGTGGTTTGACTATAGGGTCCAGCAGCTAGGGAGCTCCAAGTCATGATCTGGTAAACATGTATCGTATCATTTCATGGTTGATGAACTCATATTAAATCCCATCAAATTACCACTAATTTATGGCTGAAATTGGCTATGTCATTGATGACATATGATGAAATGCCCTGAAATTTCCACCATCTACGGCTGAAATCATCCATTTTCATTGCCAGACCATCAGCGTTTTTCTCTGGTGGACCATCCCAAAGATCCAAAGCCAGGCTCCCGTTTGGCCAGAGTCCTCCAACAAATGGACACGGACGAGTCAGAGGACGGGGCGATGGGGCCTTTCAGTCGCCAGGGGATATCCATGGGAAATCCATGGGGATAGACGTTGAACAGCGATATTACCATATTCATATATTACCATCAAGAATTGAGATTTGATGATTTCACATGATTTAACTCCGGAAAAACATGATATATATAATATATAATATATAATATAATATAATATAATGTAATGTAATGTAATGTAATGTATATATATATATATGTGTAGATGTATCCTGCACAACTCATCGGTAAATAAGGGATTCGATATCGTCAAATGAGAGGACCTACGTCGGACCAAAAAAGGTCAAAATTTGAGGCCCAACCACAACACGGATAGCTGAACAAAACATTGGATGATAAAATTGGATGAATTCTTATGCATTTATGTATGAATGATATATAATTATATATATATATATATATATACATATGAATTAGGGGCAAACACTGATATATTTTTTCATGTTACCAATACATGATACATGTAGTAATTAGGTATAACCGGTCAACAACCGGTAGATTTGACCAACAAAACTGGAGGGTGGTAAATTATCGCCACATCACAATATGTTGACCATAAATGATGGTTCGTGAGTGTAGAATCATCCCAAGAATTACCCAATTCACAGTTGGTTTGTCTGAAAGTAGGGGACCTCTAAATCCATTCGTTATCCCATCATTTCCCTCTATTGAATGGTAATTTTAAAGGGTATACCGCATTTTGAGACAGACCTGGAGCAGACCCATGTGTACCAAAACAAACGGCGAGTTGTGATGTCGGGCGAGTTGGTTTGTCACCAAGCCCGCCGAAAAATCCATGGTTATGCTCTGTGGTGCTGGAATATTTACTAACATGACTGCCCAACATAAATCACCCAGTCATGTAGGTAAATATACCAGAACCATGGGTTGCATTAATGGTTTTCTTTAGAGGTTTGTCCCCGTTTGAATGAGACAAGCTAATCAAAAGGGGACTAGCCATGGAAATACTGAGTATATAGGACGTGTGGTTTGCTCCTCGGTTATACCATTAGAAAGGTGGGGGTAGTATGGGCTGGTCATACTTACTAATGTGTTTTTTCTCCTGGGATTCTTCTTCAAGTATGCAGTCCTTTCTCAGCGTTGAAAAAGCATGTGCTAATAGATGAAGTATGTGTTAGTTACTGTAAAAAGTAATTAGATGAAGTATGTGTTAAACAAAACTAGAGGGCCATACCGAAATGCTGCATGGAGTATTTTTCTACGTCTGGGCCGCTTTGGCAAGCATTTGTGACACTTGAGGGGATTATCTCATGGCATCTCATTTATTCTCATGGCACAAGCCAGGATGAATTTGAGGCCGAACCAGAACCGCACTGAAAACGGCCCGCCTGTGCCGTGCTGCTTCGAGAGCGGCCGAAGGCCAGTGTGCAGCGGAAGGCGCAGCAAGTTGCGATCAAGGAAGGCGGCCGTGATATTTTAAGTGCCCCCGGAGGTTGCAAAAAGAATTAGGTAAGTTATCAAATCCATCGAAAATGAGTGGACTCCCACAAAACAACCAGATGAGACAGAATGTTGATTGAGGCACAGTGTAATTTTGATAATTATATATATATACCATTTATTTATAACTCAAAATTCATGTACAGCTTCAAGGAAAAGGTATGGCTGAGAGACACTACAAAAGCGCACGTGCTTCGAGACGTGCAGAAGTATGCCGTGCGCTGAACAAATCTCCGAGGGTCTGTTCAAATCTTAAGGACCCCAGCTTGTACAGAGAGCAGTTGGCTCCTTAGTTACATCAACTGAGTGCACGAAAAAAGTCGTTTACAGTAAATCGGAGTGGTCCGCGGAGTCTGGAAGAGCAACCGACTACATATGCAATGTCTTTCAATAGAGATATGTCAGATGCTATCTGCATTTCCAATCGACATGTAATATGTTCTTTACTGAATTCCAAATAGTATATACATGTATATACCCATGATTCCATGTGTGTTCATATATGCTGTGTACATACATATTTGTATATCATATATAGATGTTATAGATATAGAATACAATTTTCTATTTGCAATCTATATGCTATTAGTATGTCCTTATATATTTTGATCAACACATATAATCTATAATTATTTGGATATGCATATATATATATAGACATCAACATACACTACATAGATATACATTATATATATACATATGTGTTGCACATGTGTTGTTTCATTGTTGTCATACCAGTTGGTGTGCATCAGTAGCATCATTGTTGTTAATAGTTATTAGTTCCGTGGTGGGCATTATAATATTTATAATGTTTCAGCATTGCGTTTTTGATTAGACACTTTTAATTTTCTGTTTTGTTTTTCATTTATATATATATATTATATATATATTATATATGGATATATAAATATATATATATATACATATATATATATGGGTTACCTAGAAGGGTCATACTTGCCTTGCAAGGAATCCGGTTATAATTATCGAAGTCAGGGTTTAATTTTGTCTACGAATCAATGCACAAAAAAAAACAATGAATACCTCAGGACCTCATTCCCACCCCAGTCGTTATTTTTCATTAGATTCCCAAAAAATAGTGAGGAACCAAAGTTGGATTTTCTTAAGGACGCTTGGTATTTTTGTATGTAGCAAGGCTTGACGAAACCAGAAAGACACCGCGCAGCACTGCATGACGACCACGCAAGACGACCACAGCCATGACATCACTGGTGTCCTCTTGGATTTTGTGCATCACAATGTCACGGCCCAAATTGGCAGTGGAAAACACTTGATTTTCCTAGGAGGAGGCTACCGAGTTGTTTTTTTTGTGTATCCGTGTATGTATATATATATATACATACATATTTTTTTTGTATATCTATTATGTATAGCTAAATTGATTTTTAAATTTTAACTAACATATACCTGGAAGACTCTTCTTGTGATGGTTGCTGACGTGTTTTCTGTTGTGTAGCATCGATGTGAGTCACCTCGATGAGGAGATCACTGCTGCCCTCGATCCCAGTCAGTCGGCTATCCATATCCCAGTGAATACCCTCTGGTAAACTAACATAACTATGGAAAATCATTATTTTTAATGGGAAAATCCACTATAAATGGTCATTTTCAATAGCTATGTTAAATTACCAGTGAATAAATGCCAATTGTTGAGGGTTCAAGGCCCTAATGATTTTGGATGGTTTGATCCTGTCGATTTTTGTCAGATGTTTACAGTAATGTGGTAAACTCAATAATCAACCTCCAGTTTTGGCGGGTTCTTACCACCCATTTATAGTGAATTTGGAGATGCTTTACCACATGATCTTCATTTGATGATCATTTCGCTTCCTGGAAGACGCCAGTCACAAAAGTTGAACGGCGTGGTCACGCACAGAGTGCTGGTCATGCCCGAGCGTCGCGGCGTTTGTGCCCTAGGGCCGCGACGCCGTTTGCCACGTTGGTTTGGCAACACACAGAACTGAGTTCGGAAGTGAGCAATGTGGTAGACCCAAGGTCATAAACAATCCCCCAACATCACCATTTTTATGCGTTAACCATTCCCAGTCATGGTTGGGTAAGGTTATTATTTGGTTTCCTACATTGTGTTGACATGGTTTCGCCCAAAACTAGGGACAAAAAAACACGGGTCAAACCAAGGTCAAGCCATATAGATAATGATATATATATATATAGATAGACTCAGCACCAAACCAATGTTTTGTTTGTGGACATCAATACGGGAGACTCAGTAGTTACTATGTCCTCGGGAATGCAGGATTCATATTTGCTCTTAAATTATGCAGGATGTTGCAGAATCCTGAAAACAATTCTGTGCAGATAGCAAGTGCGGCGTAGGTAATTGTGCTATTGTTTAATCATACCATCGGTTGGCTGTGCTTGATGCATCTTCAATGTTGATTTTTTTTGGAGTCTCCAAGTATGAGTGAAAGTTCGTTCTGTTTTGTGAGCGCCGCTTGATACGTTATGTCATATGTCAATATCTGTCACATTCCTATCATGTTCTATCAGGTATCCAATGAGTCAAAACAAAATCTGTTTGAGGCTATATTAGCTATATTGTGAAATTCATAGATATTCTTCGTACGCCCCAAACATGTAAATTGCAAATTCTACCCATCAGATTTGTGGGGAGGGGGAGGGCCAGGTCCAAGTGCTATGGTTTTGACATGGTTTGACCCATGGCCATATCAACTGATTCAGAGCTGTGTTGCCAAGATGCCTACAGTTATCTGGCTGAAGCCCAGTGAGATGGAGCTGTTACCCACTGATACATAGTGACCTCACTGGAATCATGGTAAGGGGAAGTATCCCAATCCCAATATCGTCGAGCTTTTCGGGTTAGTGAATTAGTAGAATTTTGCCCAGATATGTTGCGCACCTTCAATGTTTTTGCTCGTCTCAACTTTGCGAATGTTCACAAATCATTGTTGCTGGCGAGGCACAGAGATGGAATCATACACAAGATGGGTGTGTTTGAAACAGGGTCCAGAGCCTCCCACCCCGCCCCCCAAAAAAAACACAACATTTTCATAAACATGTCCTAAATATATTGGGGGATCATCCCTCATTGGTTTGAGACCCCATGGTCAAGATCGCCAGCTTCATTGCAAATTCGGATTGGCTGCTCGAGTTTCCGAATCAGGATGAGCAGATTGGGGACGCATGGATAACTGATCCAGATAAATCTCTCCCGGCTCAACTTGGTTTGCTACATGACATGGATGATGTATGGTTTGACACATGTGTTTCCCTGAAACCCCAATTGCTTTATCTTGTCGCCAGCATGGAGCTCCAGCAGATGCCAATCATCTTTACTGTCCGATTTTTGCGCTGCGTGGTGGGGATTTGCACGACGGCCAAGTCAGATGCGTTGCCGATTGCTGGGACCATCTTCGCTGGGATTGCTGGCGAATGGTTCGGAACAGGGTCATCCCCACACAAGTGTGATGCCAATATACGTCGATTGGGTAGTTTAGTGTTATTTTTGTTGGCCATAAATGGGAATTTGTGTATACATGTAGTATGTATAATTTATGCATATACTATTCAGGTGCATATATCTATATATGCATATATACTACCCAGCTCGAAATCTTGACCCTGTTTGTCGGTTGCGAATCGATTTGGACTTCGGCCGCGCACCGGTCCACCTCGTGAAGGCAGCTGGGCGAAACTGCGAAACTTCAACGTATTGTGTTTTGTTTTTTTGATGGACGTGGGACTCAGAGACATATGGGTGTGTCTAGAAATGGAGCCATTCATAGGGGAAATAAATGGAAATCATCTATATGTGCGGGATTAAAACATAGTAAGATATAATAAGACTATATAAGAATATGATGGAATATGGTGGGATATACCTAAACAACATGTCTGGAAATGGAATCGACCACCATTTTAGGCAAATGATGATTAATCAGCTTAGTTCACCAGTAGAGTCGAGGGGTACCGTATTTTCAGACAAACCCAATGTGTCATTGTCAAACCTGGAGTAGTTTGCGCGTTATGAGATGGATCACCCCGGAATACCATGTTTTGATCATGGCACATATGGGTTTGTTGTGTGAAATACTGTAATTAGTAAGGGTTTCATCTAACACATAACAGACAAAAAGGGATGGTTAACCAGGGGATAAAATGGGATGGATAGACAACAAGAGTGGGTTTGTTTAAACATGGGACTTGCCCAAATCTGCTGGAAGATTTGGAGACAGATCGACCAGAGCCACGGCCATGGTATCATCCAATGAGATTTTGACTGTTGGACAACTTGGGATTGACCAGCTATTCTCCAATACATAGTCACATAGGTCTTCCATTTATAAATATACCCTCTGGTAAACTGACATAACTATGGAAAATCACCATCTTTCATGGGAAAATCCACTATAAATGGTGGTTTACCAGAGGGTACAGTTTAAGTCAAGGATTGGGTACTGGATTCCCTTTGCGAGGTTGAAGCACCAGAGAGTATATATACTATGTATGTTGTTTTTTTTCTTGCTGTCCAAAAGGTCCCAATGACCCTTGTCATGGCAGAAGAATCAAGGGCACTATTCATTGAGTTATTGCTCCCTCTCTGAAACATGCTGCAAATCAGCAATTGTGTGTACACATTGGGTAGAGTTGGTCATGTTTCAATGACCATGAGGCACAAAAAACAACATCATGGCATGTATGAATGAAACTACCAACAGTAGGTCCTGATAGTCTCTTCATTTCAAATTGCTGATGAAGATTTATCTGAGTCACTAGGCAGTCAGACCTCATCACCGCGACAGTCAGACCTCAAACCAGTTAGTATACAGTCGACCTGCCAAAGAAATGACCTCCAACTTAGTGCACCAATTGCCATTTCTGTTTGAGAGCTGCTACCAGGTTTTTCCCTTGCTTCAATACCTTTCCAGTTTCCACCTTCAGACATCAATGGAAGCAGGTCGTATCCAGTAGTATCACAATCAGAAAAGTCATTGTTTGAAAACGATCTACGGTTAGCCATGGCAAAACTTCCAAAAACAACCTGACCATTTTAAGGTGTGTCCTTCTGAAGATTCACAACTGTGTTGTTTGTGTTGCCCAAAAGGCAGAGCTAAAGTTTCAGCCTGTTGCTTTCAGTAGAATGACACGAATCCAGTGGTCTCGTTGCAGGGAAGTGCGCTCCTTTTTAATCTTGGAAGCGACAACCGCTGGTGTCGGACGTTCTTCATTTTGGAAAGCTGCAGGCATTGAGGCCGCCCCTTTGCTCGTGGCGCCTGTAACAGAAACAGACCAAAGTTCAGTCATTTTCTGGGGAGAGAAGGAGTCGATGTCTGGAAAACCTCAGGCTGCCAAATCGATGACATACTTTCTGCGCATGTCCCGCTTGAATGGTGTTACATAGTAGCTAGCAGCTAGCACAGCTCCCTAAAGATCTATCAGTTTGGCAACATGATTGGGCAGTTGTCATCCTGATCTTACCTACTCACGACCCGGGGCCGATGGCTTTGGTTTCGTTCAATCCTGATTTCGGATGATTTACTATCTAGTAAAAACATATACAAACAATCGGTACAGGGTAAAGCCATGGTTCTTCCAAAAATGGGGGGGGGTACCCCTAAATCATTCATTTAAATAGGAATGTTGATGAATGTTTGTTATAAACCAGCATAAACCAACAATTTTGGCGATCCCCCATTTATGGAAACCCTCGCCATCTATGATCTCCATATGATCTCCAAATGCGTCGGGTTTTCCATTACGACCTCACCGGCCATGGTCGAACTCTTCAGGTTGCTTCATAGAGTTCATCCAGATTTCTACGAAGCTCGTCATTGTCATATCAATAATATGATAGCGATGGGAATGTTATGGGAATATGGTGGGAATATGGTGGGAATATGGTGGGAATGGGAATACTATTCTGGTATGATGGGAATATCATGTCACCTCATTCTGTATCCACCACCATGAAAATCACGTTTTTCAGCGCAGGAGCCTTTCTTACCTTCACTAGCAGCTTTCAAAGTATGGTGGGATACAGATATGATTTGTACATGTTCAAACTGGGCTTCAGGCATGTTGGGGCATGGTCAGGCACCCATAGGGATTTGTAATGCTGGGTTGATAGCATCCTCCATACCCCCATGCTCCGTGCCACAGATGGAGCCTTTGGGAAAGCTATATCATTATCACCATTCCAAGGCTAATATCACTTTGAGTAAGAATCAATGCTACTTATTTTGGCTGCAATGTCATTAGTAATGTCATTATATATTCATTATATACATAATGATTCGGTATCATTTACCTAAAGATTGAGGTTGTCCGTTGTCCGTTATACTGGGTATTTTTTTTAGAGATAGGGGTAAAAAAAATATGGATAAAACATATTCTGGATCAAAACAAACATATTCTGGATCAACAAATAATAAATATTCCATGAAAAGAATAGGACAGAAGGAGGAAGGAAATAAGGAAGGAAGGAAGGAAGGAAGGAAGGAGGAAGGAATATCATAAAATCAGTTTGTGTTTGTTGATCCGGAATATTTTTTTTGATCCCTCACTCTTTTTTTAAACGTATTTCCTAGTGACCTCACTGCGACATCACAGTAATGACCGTCAGTGGCAACTATCCCAGGATCAGAAGGATTGGTGGCCGAACTTTTCAGGTTCCTGCATCTAATTTATCCAGGATCATAGATTACATAGATGTATAATGATGTATATAAAATTATATATACACATATTAGATATACACATATTAGATATAGTTGAATTGGATACTAGATAGACTTGATAGTAGATAATGATACATTCCATAATGCTAGATATATTTGATAGTGACGATAGTAGATATTTTATTAGATGTTATTATAGATAACATGCATTTGAAATATACAAAACATTGGAGTTAGAGATGCTAGATATTACTATAATATAAGATACGCGGGCATCACCAAATTGTTGTCCAGACTTCCTTCTTACCTCACCGCAGACATGCACCTTTTTGCGGCGCTCGAATCAACTGTCAGCTGCCGACTGCAAGGGGTCTGTTCCTCGTTGGACACAACGCATCACAATGAATATCATATCGTAAATATGGATCCATTGTGGTGAGACATCTTCCTTGCGGAACCTTGGAAAATGGCAAATCAATAGACTAGTGCTAAACTGATGATAGCTGCTTTGCTTTTTTGATAGGGAACAATTTTGAACCCAGATTTCATAGCGACCTTTTTGATCCTTTTCGTCACTATATCGGATAGATCAGGATTTGTTCCGGTAATTAGTGCCACTTGTTTTCGACTTCGAACTTTTGGGGGTTTTCTTTTTTTGATCTTCAGACAACATTATCTTGAATGACTTTGAACCAAATTGCCGGTAAATGAAAGAACAAATATGACACACTTTTGATTTTGGTGCAACATGCCAAACAGGGCAATCGCAGCATGCCGTGGGGATTTGGACCTGGGCAGCCCGTCCTTCGATTTTGCTGTTGTTGAAAGGTAAATGGATAGGGCAGATACTCGTACATGCAGATACCAATCAAACGAAAAAAGAACCTTCTAGGATTTGCTTTTGGGATCTTTTGGGTTCTATCCAAGCGATGGCAAGGCCAAGTCCCTGCAACTCTCTTTCACCCAGAGACCGTTTTGACTATATAATGAGTCTCCTTTGAGTTTGAGAGGCTTCTTCCAAAGTGTCCAAGGTAGTCCGTCATCGGTTTCTGTGGTTGTATTTCACTTGATATCTCTGGAGTTAGTGAAGGCTGCGAGGTATTGCATAGCCAAACCAAACATCATGACAGAATAGGGAATTCAACTTCTAGCGATAGTTTTGACCATCCGGAGGTTGTAGGTATACATACTCCTTATTCAATGAGAAGCCGCAAACAGAGCCACTGCCAATCACATTGACAGTTCTTTGTTACCCATTTCGATGCCTTGGGTCTGCGGGGATTCCTTGCAAGGATGAGGTGAGAAAAGGTCACGTCTTTCTTCAACTCTTCCCTTTTTTCCGGGGGTGGCATCGCCAAAGCTTTAGCGGCCCCCGTGACGCGTGATGACCACCACCTTATACATAGTTGAATCGTTGAGCGTCATGACTCGGGCGGAGGCAAAAGCCGGGACGATCTCTGTGACGATATACCAATGATACCGCCGTAAGCGCAACAGGGACACCATGGCACTCCGATCTCCGTTGATGATGAGTGCGGTGGACCTGTGGTGTCTTCCCTGTAGGGCCGAAGTTTGGAGGTGCCCAAGTCAAGTCCCCGAGGAAAGGTGTTGCCTACTAGTGTCATGGCACTGGAATGATGCTCAGTAGGGGTAAGTATCCCAAAAAGGCTTTCAGATCAGTGGACTATTATAGTTTATTGAGCAGTAATTTGGTCCATTGTCCATCATAAAGAAAGAAACTGTTTGAAGGATATCGAAGGAAATTTAGAAGTCAAACTTCCGACAATATGGACAGATGGAAAAGCAGGGCTGAGAGCAGTCAGAGAAGAGAAAGAGTCAGAAGAAAGAAGACGCAGGCGCGCGAAAGGTGGAAAAGTCGCAAAACACGGTGTTGTTCCTGATGTTTTGTGGCTCCAGAGGGCCACAAAGTAGGCTCGCTCTAAAGCGGCGGGTGCGAAGCCATCTGGCGGAGATGAGAGATGAACAATTTCACGCCGATGTGGTGCGAAGCACATGTCGAAGTCACAATGCTAAGAACGCTTCGGAGCACTTTTGGAAGTTGAGATGTGGAGAAAGTGCACGCCGTTTTGGCGCGAAGCACATTTTGATGTCAAATTGTTTAAAACCACGTTTGGAATTTGGAACGCTTTTGGAAGTTGAGATGTGGAAAAAGTGCACACTGTTGCAGTGCCAAGCCCATTTCGAAGTAAACACGTTAAAAGTACCACTTGTCCGGACCACTCTTGGACATTCACGACCTGGCAGAGACAACTATGCTACAATTACAACTAGAACTACCACTACACTACAACTACAACTACAAATACAACTACACTACACTAAACTACGCTAGACTACACTACACTACACTTCATTAATTACATTGCGCTACAACTTCGACTAGCACTACAACTACAAGTACAACTACAAGTACATCTACACTACACGACACTAATGACACTGCACTACAACTACAACTACACTACACCACAGTTTTAAATTGCAGGATCTGGCTATGTGGTTAAACATAACACTACACTACCGGTACCACTACAACTGCACTACGTCACACTACATCCAGCAGCTGTGGGTGACGTGACCAATGCATCCACTCCAAAAAGCACAGCTCCAACTACCTCTCGGTCCATCAGCGGATTCTCTTTGCCATCCATGCATCACAAGAACGCACCTATAGTTTCCTATCTTTTCCTATCTTTGAAACTTCCGCCACCGCCTTGCGCGGTACTACTGGAAGTTTGATATGGCCTTGATGAGGGTAAAGTATTTTGTTGAGGCACCTACGCCACATTGGGACACCACCAAACCAGCTCCTTGTGTTTTCTCAGGGCTGTGAAACGAAATCAGAGGAGCATGTTTCTAAGAGTATCTCTGGGTTCGCCTAGCTTTCAACCAAATTTTGAAGTAAAGAAAAACCTTCATTCCATTTATATAGTGGTTAGTGGTTTCTTGTAGTTTCTATGCTTGATTTTACCGCTGTTTGTGGATGATCCTGGATGACATCAAACATTGATTGCAAGCAGATTCAGCACGGGACACCTCCATGTTGCTACAACCTCGCAGACGAAGTTTTGTGGCAATTCGTTGTTGCTAAGCTCGGTGGAAACTCATCCTCCTGAACGTGGCGGGATGTGGCACTGTGCCAGGTGAGGCACAATCAAAGCTGGGGGAAACTGCGCAATATGTTGGTGAAGGACAAGTATCATATGGGTTCTTATGTTTTTGTAAAATTGGGTGACGCAAGGTTATCATCGAAACTATTGGATGAAACTGATCAGTTTAACCGGGTACCAATCGTTTTGGAGTAAGATTTGGATTTGGCATTGGAAGCCGGGTTTACTGGAATCCTATTTTTAAGATTGCCTTACATAGTGGCCCCTCCCAGGTCCATACAACAAGAACCAAACCAAACCCAAACAATTTGTATTTCTTGAAACTTTGAATTTTCGGGGTCGATGTCAATCCATTTGAATGGCCATGTATCACTTTCTCAGGGTGGGCCCTCCTACCTCAGTAGCCAGGATTTTTGAATCAAGACATGCGGTTTGTCAACCCATTCCATTTCCATACTGTTGATGGTGGGTTGTACATATTGGATACATACACACGCTTTTGCAATCCAGCTGTAAGGGGCTATAACCCACTTGCAACTGTTGGTTAAGTTAAGTTCAGTTCTTTGTTCCACAACGCCATTGTGCCGGTGGGCACACACGCGGGCGACACAGCACCGGCGGCTGTGTCAAGTGGGCCGTGTGTTTCTCCTGTGCGGACGGTGAGCAGAAAAACCGTGCTGTGGCGTCGAAGAAAAAAAATCGGATCTCTGACTCCTGAGTTTTTTTGAAAAACTGTGGTGAAAATTTGTCGTGATTTGGATACTCAAAACAATGAATCCATGAGTTTAGATATTGTAATTATCATAATCATAAATCATCATGAAACCATATAAATAAACAATTAATTCAGATAAATCATATGATATGATATGTCATAGATCATAAACTGTCATAAACCCATAATTGAGATAACTATGGAAATCTAAACCATTAGAATTGGACCCAGTTAAGCAAGAACCCCCCTTACCCTTTTGACCCCACAAGAAACGGATCATGGATCCCAAGGATCTAAAAGTGGTCGTTTTGGGATGGTCGTTTTGGGATGGTCAGTGGCCGCAAGGAGCAGAGTGCAGTTTGGTGCCATCCATAAACTGCATGTCTTGCTGCAGGTCGATCTATGAATTTGATGCGTAAATTGTCTAACCAAAGTTTGTATGAACATTTGACAAGTGATAGCCAGGGCAGTAGCTAGTAGGGTATTAGCTGGGTGAGCAACCAGTAAAAACTAACATTACATCGACAAACATCCCGGGAGAGGTCTCGATGGGTTTGCTGGAGGACAATTTATGACAAACTTTCTTCTGTTTCCTCAGTTCAGGAAACACAATCAGTTTCATAGGGTTTCTAGTTCAATGAGCCATAGTGGTACCCTGGTACCTTCCACCTGTCTTACCTTCCACCTGTCCCAGAAAGTGAAGGGTTACCAGTGTGAGTTGAGGAATAATTCGGATGTCATCGTGGGATAGATCAGCCCACTCCACCGTGTTTTGACCATGGCAGAATTCTATGTGTACTTCAAAAGGGCACCACACATATGGAATATAGCTCCATGATGGGTAACTTCTATGTGTACCTTTTTTGGGCATATAAACTTCAAACATGATGGAATGGGTGTTGTTTTCCAGCGTCCTGGGTGCTAGGGAGATGCAAAGACGCCGTGTGGCTGCTCAGAAGTGCTGAACATCAGCAGTGTTCTTTGCAGTTTTGGATCTGAAAATGGGAGTATACACCAGCATTTGGGAAAGTGATCATGCACCAATAGATCAGGATGATTGAGGGGTAGCCTATCTATTCAGACATAGCCATATGGAACCCGAACATGACCATAATATACATATATATATATAATATATATATACACGTAGGTTGATGGTTTGGATCATTTCTTATTTTTCCATATATTGGGAATAACAACCCCAACTGACTAATATTTTTTCAGAGGGGTTGAAACCACCAACCAGTATATATATATATGTATTATGAACATCATCGATCATCTCCCAAGCCCAAGCCAACCCGAGTCAACCCGGGCTCCAACAGTTTTTCGTGTTGAAATTGCCGGGTTGCACAGGAGGGCTAGTTTCTAGTGGACTCTTTTTTAGATCTGAAGTATCTCCACATCCGGGTTGGTTCATGGCGTTGTGCATGGTTATGGAGTGAAACCAAAATTCTAAACCACTTTTTATGTTTGTTTAACATTGTTTAACCAGAAATCAGTTGAATTAGCCACCTAAACTGGACATATGCTTTAAACAAATACAGGCCAACCTTGGCTGGATACTCTTGATATTGCCATAAATGGGAATATAGCAAAACCATGCAAAACCTAACCAGCCACATAATACTAAATGGGTTTTTGCAGGGTAAGATTGGCAATGTTATTGGGTCATTGGCTATATACCCTCTGGTAATTTAACTTGGCTATTGAAAATGCACCATTTATAGATAGATTATTTACCCATTATATAATTAGTAGAAATGGTGATGCTCCATAGCTGCTATAGCTATGTCAGATCACCAGATCAGTAGGTTATTGGTGTTGGTCTTAAGACAAGGAATCAGGGCCGACTGGCCCACGCTGACATGTTCTGACAGCCTACAGCAAATCCCACAGTTAAAAACGCTTAAAATTTGTATACCCCCAAAAAGTGGCTCTCTGTCTGAAAATTAGGGTACCCCATTTGTTATGGTTGATTATCGTGTTTCCAAATAGAAATGCAAAAAAACTGCAAGTCAATTTCCCATTTTCAGAGACCCACATGGATGGTTCAATGATTAGATGATGAGCAAATTCCGGGTCTTTCCAAGGTACCAAGCATCAGACAAGAAGGTGAAGATGGTTAGAACAACATGATCCATTTCTTGGGATTTGAATAGTTTAGACTGTTTAGACCATGATGTTTATTAATTATTAAGGGATATTGAACCATATTGCACCTTTGTTTGCGTTTCTTGCTCATTTAATGGCAGTTTGAAATTGACAGCGAACAAGTTCAGACTGGCTGCTAAGGATCCCCCAGATGCTTGGAATCCCCATGAATCAGGATGAAAAGAAACCCTTGTTGGCTTCCCCAAAAGATATTGGCGTTATTGCCGTAACAATGTAATATATAATGATTTTGATCAGAATGATCATAATGTCCATCGTTTGTTTTTGTCAAAATACTAATTCATTACACAAATTCGGAACACTAGTGTTATCATCGTGACATTCATGTTGGTGTTGTTCCGATCATCAAATGTGAGTACACTTGCCACAACACTTTCAATAACGATTCTCCCATGGTTACTGGATAGTTATTTGCACTTTCATATGCTTAGAAGGCTTAGAACCTAGAAATCAAAAAACAAGAAATGTATGGTTTCGCAACCCTCGGTGGCTTGGCTGTAATCTTAACATGCTGAAACCTCCATGAATTCCTGGTAAATTACGTAGTGACCTAGCAATTTGCCTAGCAATTTGCCTAGCAATTTGCCACGTTTTTGTTTAGTGTTTCCCAATTCCATCTTTTTGGATTGCTATACAGGACTTTCAGAAATGAAGATGTTGTGGATGGATGATCTTTGCCACAGTCTTGTAGATGCCAGGATGCAGAGATGTGAATCCATTGCCAATCTATTTGGTACTCGTAAATGGATAATGGTAAGCTCTGAATATAGAAATGCCATGTCTTCTGACTTTATCCCTGAATAGCACTCTTCTCATCTGGATGCCATGTAAGTAGTAATGTTATATATATATATATAATTTAATGGCACGGTTATCCCTACATATTGCGTTTTTGATACCATGTCTTTTGGGGTGACCGGGTATCCTTTGTGCGGCATTTGGCTTTGAGTCAAGGTCCACCAGCAACGGTGGCGAGGCTGGCTTTATCACATAAGTCTGGATTTTTTTCAGAGAACCAAATCAGCAGGGCTTCCAGCGTAGCAGGGCTATGGGTGGTGAAACACACTTTTTCCACCCGAGCACTGATACAAAACAAGAAATAGCCGTTATGTGCGAAAGTACTTGTCC
>Ga0126342_10011201_pt1:0-15000 | contig 16023 bp, 15 predicted proteins | sample Cyp1metagenome_FD_92528 | JGI IMG/M metagenome (GOLD analysis project Ga0126342, IMG submission 92528) | Coral microbial communities from Lord Howe Island, Old Settlement Bay, Australia - Cyphastrea 1 metagenome | ecosystem: Host-associated > Invertebrates > Cnidaria > Coral ... | reverse complement strand
ATTGGTATATGTTAAATCATTCTTATTATATACTATAGTTATCTATAGTTAATATACGTGTTAATATGATCAATCAAAAGTTACATACTGTAGTTAATATAGTCGATTGAAAGTGCTGCAGTTCATGTCGAGACGTTTTGATTCATGAATTTGTAGATTTACATTCAAATCTTCTGCAAAAGAGGTGTGCCAACACCAAAAACAGTTCGGCGAGGGGTGAAGGATGCACACTGCCCGTCAGAAATCAACTAATCGCAATATGTGTGACCAGGAAGCATCATCTCAGCCAGGTGCGATTTTGTTTTGGAAAAATCACGCCGCAAAGCTGTCAGCAGCAAAAACACCCTACGGAAATGCTGTGGGACTGCGTAGAAAGGTGATAAGCCCAGCAGTTAGAGGAACACCTTCACCCAAAAGCCTGGAATAGTGGGGAAATGGCGATCAACTGTTGGATTGGATCCATTTGGGGCGCCTATTGTCAGACAAACCCAGTTGGTTCAAGGGAAAATCCACAGCCGGAAAGCCCTATATATATATGTATATATATATATGTATATATATATGTATATATATATACATATAGTAAATGTAATATAATACACTTTCCCAGGAACCGGCCCCGTGACACAAGTGAAAATTGGCCATGCTACGACCGCACCACGGCCGCTTGTTCGATCCAAGTCGCTGGCAATTGGAATCTTTTCCCCGGAATTTCGCCTTGGCCATCCCAACAGCCAGTCTCATACGAAAATGTTGGTGACCCATGAACCATGAACATATGAAGTCATGAGTCATGAGTTCACGTATGTATTTATATATATATATTTATTTATTTATTTATGTATTTATTCATTTATTTATTTATGTGCATACACACAAATAGATAGATAGATATTTGTGTGTATATATATATTGGCGTGGGGTACTAGTTTCTATCCAAATGTCCCAGGCCTTTTGACAAATCAACGTGTGCAAATCAGATCGAATCAGTGGCCATTGGCGGTCATTTTACATCCCAATAAAAAACCTCTTGTTGGGGATATAGATATTAATCTAATTGTAATCCTCTAGGACTCTAGGGTAGATATATCATGATATATCATGATATATCCTCTATTGTATCTAAAAACCATTTAGGATAGACATCAATGCATTTACCGCAGAAATCATTTTATAGATGTATTCTAAAGATTCCTAAACAATGTTCTGAGCCTCCCGGCCGGTTGATCTTTGACCAAGCGAACATCCTCTTTCCTGCGGGCTCCGCACAGCCCTGGAAGTTTCCTGCCCGTTGGGATGATATGTGTAGGATCACCATCTATCTTGCAAAGTAGCCAGAACAGTAGCTTACCACAAATGAGGCAGAAAGGTCATCATAATACAATTTTTCCCTTCAGTTTATCTTATTCGACCAACGGCACCTATCGCAGGGTCCAGGAGCTTTGGGGGCTTTTACTGCAACTGCAGCTGCCACTGAAGAGCAAAGAGCCAATCAATCCAAATAAACTCTGAACCCCCGAAACGAATTCAGACCTCACAGAGTTTCATCTTTTCCAGGGCAATTTCGACATATGTTGACCATTCTCACTCTCAGCCCCGGCCCTGCCTGAGCTTCATTTCATAGGTTGGCTTTCCCACTGGCCCAGAGTAGTGTCTGAATGCTGCATCTTTGGGGCCGGCCAATGGAATCTCCTGGAAGGTGGTGTTTAACAAAACCAGAAGCTGAGAAGGGCGGAGGCGTCTTAGCATGGAATACACAGATACATATATACTGGTTGGTGGTTTTAACCGTCTTGAACAATATGAAAGTCAATGGGAAGGATTATCCCATATATTATGGAAAATAAAACATGTTCCAAAGCACCAACCAGTATATTACATACATAACAAAAGCAATTGGTGAGTAGATATAGATACTTTTTGGGTAAATGGATATTGCCCACACATATGCATAAATAAACCTATGTACTGTACACTATGTATTATACACATATAACTATACCCCGCCAGGATGGGGGTGCTGCCAGGGAAAGTGCGCTTTGACAGCGCAGGGCCGCAGGGCCAGTGTTTTATGCATTTTAGGATGTCGCCGGAATGGCCGAATGGCTGACGAGATTTGTTTCAAAAACACACAACCCTAAAACTGACATGAAACCCGAAGTAAGACTTGAAAGCAAAATCTAATTAAAACCATGGTAAAACCCTAGATAAACCCTAAACAAACTCTAAAAAGTTGGTGACATGATAAACCTCGGCACCGCTGGCCTGGGGGTAATTATACAACGTTTACCATACATATCATATACATATACAGTGTGCAATACATAATATCTGGGTAATTACTGTAGAATGAGTCACAAAGCTGAATTACCGAGGATGATTCCCTGCATCCTAAGCATGATTCCAGGCGAACCGTAGCTTTCGGTCATTATCAGCTACCCAAGCAGCTCCTTGTTGTCATGCATTTGGGCAGCTTCTTTCCAGGGCATGATGGTCCATCCCCGAGCCGCTAAGGCGTATTGCAAGGCGAAATCCGAGGAGTAGATCTCTTTGGTGAAGCGTTCGCCCAGGAAATTCCTGGGATCCATGGCATCCATGGCAGCTTGGACCAGCTGAACCTGGATTTTCCTGGATTTTCCCAACCGGTTGGTATTCAAGCCAAAGACAGGATGTAACATGTAGGAGTTTCCGGTACCCTTTCAAATTTCACCGATTCTTCGGGGACCTGCCAGTGGTTGACATGACATGGACGATCGCAATTGTAAGATGAGTTTCATCTCATCCCTACGGCATTTAATATGGTCTATGACACATGACATAACACTCGGGCCATGTTCTATATAATAATGTCTTATATCCTGGCACCAAAAAAGGAAATGCTTACGCCGCTGCTTACGTTTGCCTACGCGCGCGCAGATCTTGCTTACGCGCATATGTATCATATTTTGCCTTACGCGGACTGCTGGCCTATGCTCACCAGAGTTTTGCTTACGCCACACCCTTATATATTCTTATATACGAGGGGCCCCTTCTTAAACATGAACACATGGGTTTTGAACGTGGCACACATGGCACGACACATGGCATGACATTTCAAAACTATAATATTACTTTTTTTATTATTTATGAATCCATGAATGATAAGATAGAGTGCCACAATCGCCACATTTGGAACTTCCGTGACGCCATCTCCAGGGCCATCTCCCAGCGTCCAATCGAGTTGGGCCATGCGCTCATCCGAAAGCGCATCCAGAATGGCCTCCCGCTTGTAGTAGGAGCCACCGCAGAGTCCGGCCTGGATCTCTTGCGAGAGCCGCTCTCGGCTGATGTCACTGTTGGGGAATCACATGGACCTGTCATAGTAGGCCTCCAAAATTGATCGGGTTTGGTAATTCCTCACTATGTGAGGACGATTATGAATTATGATTTTACGATATTTTACTCATCTATCTTTTTGGGGGGTGGCTATATGTATACCTGGGCAATATAGTGTTGGATACAGTACTAGTTGGAAACCGCTAGCTTAAGTGCACATCCAAGTACTGAAGGGTCATTGCCCACCAGGCCAATGTGACGTGTGGATCTGCCATCACCAAATATGGAAGGGACCAACCTCATGCAACTGGATTGTAAGATGATTGTAGGAACATGCCAAGAATGATGTAAAGAACAATGGTTCTCTCCTGTTCTCTCAGTTCTGTAGCAGTTTCAGACCGAAAAAAAAATGGCCGCAACTTTTTGAAAGGGATGAGAACAATTCAATGAACAAGGACCACAACTGGGACCAAACTCAGCTGTCACAAAATTCGGCTTTCAGGCAGAATGGGAGAACAAGAACACTTTGTAAACATACCAATATCATAGAATACATGAACATAGATAAACAAGATACGAATGAGGTAACCCAAAATCTTATGGTTGACCTTCTCACGGCCATTTTAAGGGCTATCCCAGTCCCGGGTTTCTCCTGCTGATTCTTCTTGGTCCACCTGCCGTCAGGATTCCCAAGGTCAGGTGATGTAGCTGTTGGATGCTGTTGGGGTATTAAAATGGACAAACCATGATATTGGATTATTAAACCAAGGGTTCCCAATGGTTTTAATACCCCAACAATTATACCATGATATACCCCAGTAATTACAGGATACAGTTTGAGTCAAGATATTGGATTCTTAAACTTTATTAAACCAAGCATCTTGTGGAGACATTCTCTGGCATATAGAAGCTATGGATATTTTACCAACGTTATGCTTTTCAGTATTCAACCGATTCAACCGATTCAAACGTCAATGTCATGGCATAGCCTCTAGTCAACATAGTTTTTTTCACACAAAAAACGATGGAAAATCACCATTTCAATGGGTAAATCACCATTTTTGATGGATAAAACCACATCATGGCATTTCAATCATTTCACCTCCGTTGACCCGTTGACCCACTCGATCCGCCCATCGTTCCGCCACTTTCCGCCTGTAGTCTGGGACTCTCTTCCTGGCAAGTTTTTCCACCTTGAGTGCAGGTGGCATCCCTGAGTTTAAGTTGATTTATAAACTCTTCTAATAGAACCAGTGATAACTAATGAGTCACCACAAACATACAGAAACCCTATTCTGAGATATGTCAAGTTTGTTATAACATAGTTATAACATGTTGTAAATCAATGTCATACCAAGTTATGAGCTATCAAACTGGGACACCACCTTCCTTCCGTCAGAACTCGCCGAGGGGCGTAGTCTGCTCCGGCAAAGCTCCGATCACGTACCAGGAGGCCACCCGCATCGTACTTCGGGCGATGTTTGATGGGGCCATGGATCCTGGGGCAACCAGGCCCCCTACGTCGCGGACTATGGGGGACTCAAAACACCCAAAGGATCTTTGGAGATGTTGGGATATGGTGGGGTAAGAAATGGTAAGACTAATCTCATATGACTCATATTGCCATCTCAAAGCAATAGCTATACATATAGGTACATGCAGGCTTTGACCGGGTAGCTGACAGGAGCCCTGTAAGCAAGTACGCAGGGATGACAATCATCTTTTTCCTGCAAAAAAAAACGTATTTCAAAGTTTCTTGATCATGACATATCATGACAATTTCTGAGATATATCTTTAAGTCTTACTCTCCCACCAATAAACTCACAAGCTGGGTGTTAAGCATTTCTCCACTTATGGCTACAGTAATAATGCTCTCAAAGTTGTGGGTGTCCAAGCATCCCAAATCCTGAAATTATCGAACCCTATGGTTTTGGGAATCCCCCCATTCAGAGAAATATCTATACCCTTGGGTAATCAAATATGGTCATTGGAAAAATCCCATATAAATTTGCATTCGAATTCGACAATCATCTGAAACTCGGCCATTTCCCATTGCCATGTTTAATTACCGCATAGTATTTTAAAATTCATCTATCTCCTCAACAACCACCATCGTTGCGAAAGCAGAATAAACCTTGCCACCCAGCAGCGTGTTGTCTGGCTCCAACCTGGGCATCAACATGACAGGCTCGGAGTGTCTAACCATATCTAAGCATGGACAAATTAGCATAAATCGGCTGCAATGATGAGAGTAACTGGGTAAATCATGGTAATTAAATGGATGATTTTTCCATAGCAAAGCGTACTCTACCATGGACAAATCTGCTGGGAATCAGCAATCTCCCATTGCCAGCTTGAATTGGATGAGTACCACCGTGGTACCACCTTCCCTCAATCAGTGAGGGCATTAAAAAAGTCAGCATGCCGACAAATACGACGTCATCATACGTCATCTCCAAGGAGCATGATCACAAATTCGGTATTGAGACTGACTGCGGCATCATAGAGCCTGACAGCGAGCAGGATTTTTACCCAACATGCTTAGTGACTTAGTGACTTAGTGCTGGCTGATCCTCAATCTGGACGACATCTTGGCCGTATCAGTATGAGATTTAAACAAATTCAAATACTGGTTAGCACTGCATAGACTGGCCAGTACCAGTGGTTTTACCAACATATCCCGCTGGTTGCTGCTCATATTCCTTTTTTGAACCAAAATTAATCATAGGTTTCCTCAACCTCTCCCATATGTTTTCCTATCCCTTTGCAGCTTAATATGGATCTTTTGATGATCTTTGTGACATCCCCAAATGAATCAATAGATCTCAGATCCAACGTCGCCCACGTTTTCACCTCCGAAAGAAGGGCCATGGATGCCAGCGATCGTTCGCCGGTGGACACATTTTGAAGGTACAACCTGCGCCGGAGTTCGATTGATCATCCCAGGACGCCCAGCCAACCGAACACACCCTGCCTTCTTGTTCGCAGAAGGGACTGAAGTCAGCGCCGCCATCACCTTATGCAGACTTGCTCCCAAACTCCCAAAACTCCCAGGTACAAAGAGGGGCAAATCGGGCACATAAAGAGGTCAAACAACCGATCTGCCACCAAAAAGTGGCTATCATGTACCTGCAATATGTTGGAGCATGGGTTGGAGTTGGAGCTATCAAAAATTAAGTCGTTTGAGGACCCCTAAGCCAACAATGGCAAGTGCATGCAATTGTCACAAGCTCTCCGGAAACGTTCTTTGAAGCTCCTCCGTGGAAGCTAATTGTCCCGGATGAGCCAGCAAGCTCCACCTAATCCCTTCCTCCTATTACTAAACCCGCCCAAATACTAAAAACTAGTGTCCATCTCCAATTTTGAAAATTTCAGATTGGCCAATTTGACTTTTAATTGATCCCCTTTAGCTACCATTTGTGGGTTTCCCCCCTAATACTAAAAACTAATCCACCCCGGGGTGTTTATTATTAGGGTCCGTTCGGTTTTTTGTTTTTTTACATTAAGGTTTTTAATTTAGTATTAGGGGGAAGCTTCGAAATCCAATTTTTGGCAATAATTATTTTAATTGCGTTATATAAAGAAAATTAATTGATTTTGAGATCGGAAAAAATAGTATTTATTATTAAGGGCTTTAATTTAATATTAGGGGGAAGCTTCGAAATCCAATTTTTGGCAATATTTTAATTGCGTTATAACAAACAAGAAATTTAATTGATTTTGAGATCGGAAAAAATAGTTTTTATTATTGATGGTTTTAATTTAATATTAGGGGGAAGCTTCGGAATCCAATTTTTGGCAATATTTTAATCGCGTTATATAAAGAAGTTTAATTGATTTTGAGATCGGAAAAATAATTTTTATTATTTTGCAAAGCAATTTCTGCCTCTGCGGCATCAAGATACTCGTCGTCATCATCTGGGAACACCTCGCGCGTTGCGACAATGGACGGAATTTCCATGCTAGTCTCTTTATTTTCTACTTCTGTCAAAATGGCTGAGCTATTTCCAATCAAAATCCAAGGATATTTGAGACATCCCCAGGAAAATTTTTAAGACTGGCAGAACAAAAAGCAGGAGTATAATTGGCCCTTGGACAGAAGGCTCTAATTGGTAACAAGCGAGGGTCATTGGCAACAGGCTAATGGAACGAACCAGGCTATTGGCTCTTGGCTGATTACTGATAACTAGTGATCAGTGCTTTTAATCATTACTTAGGAATTGTTGTCTGTGAATGTCGTGATGCAAATGCTCTTGCCGTTCCTGCCTCCTTTTTTCAGCATGGAACCTGTGTTACGAGTTTCCAAAGATTGTGCATGATGCCTTTCCAAACAACTGGTCTTTAACCGTTCTTATTCTTTTGGTTAGCCAATGGACAATACCCCACCAGGTCATACACTTTCAAGCGAACAAACATATGTAGCGAATTTGAATCATTCAAGCTTAAGAAACACATCATTTGCTGCCAGTGGAACAAACGCCATCGAGTTATGTTATCACCCTGACTGTTACCTCCATCCCACTTCTTCTTTATCTCCATCATACCTCCGCCCTGTGGTTCCGACAGACTCGAAAAGAAATGATGACATGCTTCAGCTAAAATTGACACCAAGGTTTTGCATGGATTATTCATCATGTAGGCGAGCGCTGCAAGCGATCCTAAGCCCATGAGTGGCTTGAAGTCAGGTCATATCAACAAGATAAAACCGTTTCAGACCACTTGGTCAACAAGCAAAAATCATATGTTATGCTCCGATACTTGCGCGCGTAATGTCACCAAGTGGCTGTTTCACATAATATCATCGCTTATAAAATCAAGACCACATCAAAAGGCCACCCTATCTGAGACGTTCTAAATGGTGTCAGGTAAGTTTGCTGGTCCGTCAGTCATGTCAGATTTAGCGGTTCAAGTTTGTCACATGTGATGCCATGTGGTCAGGTCCATGCATGACACATGACATCACTGCTGCTGAAGATTCATCGATTCACGGGTTGACTTCTGGGATGCCATTGGTTCTACTTATTTGATCTTGGTACTAGGCTGATACTGAATTTTTGGCAGAACTATACGATTTTCTTCATCAACCGCTGTGACTATGACTATGGGTTGGAATGACCATGTGGCCAATGCTGATAGGTGAGGTAGCGTTATCCGGCCCCGTGAGCCCTAATGGGATTTTCCAGGGCCCGACTCAACCCCTAGCGTGCTTTTCCGGGACCTCTCGCAACCAGCAACGGGCTTTTCCAGGGTTTCCCGCAATCCCTAAAGGGCTTTTCCGTCCCTTCCCGCAGCCGCAGAAACCAATCTGGCAGAAAGTGTCCTTTTAAATGTTTCTCAAATCTCCAGAGCTATTTCAAAATTTTCTAGAGCTATTTCTAAGATTAACAAGACTTTCAACTTCCCGAGACTATCAGACTGGTATTTTCAAAAACATGGGACTATTTCAAGTCGTGAGAAGCTTTTTCATTTCAGGGCCCACTCATTTGGGGCAATGCCACCTCACCACCTTGCTTACATGGCGAGCGCTCAGGCCACATCAAGAAGCTGGCGGACGCACAAACAAACTTTAAACGTAGCCTGGGGTGCCACAAGCTTTAATGACCTGTGTACCCTAACATGAAGCCTACTGAACTTCACCAGCGTTTATCTTTGTTAAATGCTGGGGATTTATTTAGACTTTGGTTATTTAAAATGGTGCGTCTTGGAAATAGCTCTAAACCGCTCTAAGCCGTCTAGAGCCAATTCAAACAACATGTTTAGAAATAGCTCTGAGCCAAACCGCTTAGTTCCTTTTTCATAAGAGACTCTGCACCACAAAGATCTAGAAACCGCTCTAAACCACTCTGAACCATTTAGGTTTTTCAGGGGGTGGATGGTGGGGATAGCTTAGTAAAAGAATTAAGCCGCTCTAAACCTTCATTCATACTTCATTGATACATACTTCATTCAAATTGATTGCTAGCTGCCGATCCTGGAATTCAAAGTCCTGCTTTCAAACTATTTACAGAGAGTAGGACATGTATTGCTAATTGACATTTGGTTTATTCTGTGTACCTGTTTGAATTTAATGTCACATATGTTCTGCATTTCAGTAAGCATGCCCCAAACCCTGTCATGACATGCGTTTGTACGATTTTGAAATTTGAATAACTTTGGGTAGTTGGTCGTTTAGAACAGCTTTGGATATTGTGAACATAGTTTCGCATATTCCTAAAACAAATCTGCGTATCTTAAACACAGCTCTGTGCGTGTATTTTGGAAATAGGTGTTGATATTTTGGAGAAAAAAAGGGATCTTTGAGACATAGTTATTTTATCTTAAAAGTAGTTCTAGATATATCATATTTATAAATAACTGATTATATATCATAAATAGATAGCCCAAGATATTTAGGGAATAACTCTAGATATTTCAGGAATAGCTCTAGCTTCCAACAGATAAAGAGGCTAACGCCTGTCCTAATTTATGTCACCTAGCCAGGACACCTGATTTCATGGCCCTCCCTGCGCCCACGGACGCCATCACGGAGGAGGCGCAAAGTGGATTGGCCCATCTGCAGTTTCCACCAGAGCATCCTCACAGCATGCCAAGTATGTTCCCATGGACCGTCATCCAGCATTCCCATGGACCTCCAGGACCGTCAAAGCAACAGTGCTGGATTTGGTCGTGTGATCCAGCGTCATCCACGCACACGCCAACAACCAGAGTGTTTGACAATGCTCACGCCGCTACAACAAGCGCCCTTGTCAACAAATTGGAAAATAATCTGCAGATGACTGAGCGCACGTCAAAATTCTTGGCGCAACTGATGAAACTTGGTCAACAACGAGTCCTGTCGAAGGTCCTTGTTCTCTTCCTCTAGGATCGCCTGACATGATCACTGCATATCATTGCATGATGCACGACGCCTCGTGATACACAACGCGTAGCCAATGGCACGTCTGATCATGCCTGTCCGTCTCCATGTTCTGGGACCCGTTGCGTTACCAAAGGCAGCACAATCGATCAAGAACGCCTTCTTTTATCCTTCAAAATCTGCAACTAGAGTCACAGGTGGGCCACCACTTAGACACCCAAACAGCCAGGCACTTCAAGATACTTCAAGTCAGTCGACTCAATCTCTCAAGTCAAGCAGCCCAGAGCCCACTTGGCTGATATACCCATACAGTCATAAGTCTGTTAAAGCCACAAAGGGAACTTTGGTCGACCCATAGCCGAGATTTGGTGGTAATATGTCGTAGTTGTAAATTCACTCACGCTTTGGTGAAAATCTGAACTATATCGAACTCGGGTCCGTTTGCTTCAAAGGCACTCAATCTGACAAAATCCTAGCCATCGGAAGAAAAGATCGTAAAACGAGTCTTAGTCTTAGTCAAACCGGGAACCTGGTCAAAAACCTTGGCAATTGTAATTGATGGAACTGCTGAAACATTGTATTAAAATCCATTTGATCAAATCGCGGTGCAAAATCATGCGTTAAGATGTTTCAAATGTGTGTTTGCGCAAGTTTAAGGTTGGAATTTCATATACGTATCCATGGCACGCGCGGCTAATTTTCAGGAGTAAGTGTAAACTACCTTTCTTCGTCATGTGTTTGTTAAAGCGCTTAGTCAAACAGCGTTGCAAGTGGGTAAAAAGCAACGAACTTGGATAACACCAGTTGGTGATTATATTTGATGGAACCGCTAGACATGTGATTTGATGAAAACGCGGTTCAAATTCATGAGTTGCCTGCGCGATAAGCTCCTAGGGCTACGCGAAACGCCAACGCAAGCCTACGCAGCGTGTAAATAGCAATACTTGCGCCTACGCAGGCCAACATGGAGCTGTCCTTTTTGTACAAACCCTTTCATGGCAAAAAAAACATGCGCCCATGTGGGATTTTACATATAATTACGTCTACACTTGCCCACCCTCTCCTTCCACATGCTGCTTTCGCTTCTGTAGAACCTAAACGGGAACCGTGAAGGAGGCATAGGATGGTACAAGCATTTAAGTTTCCAACCTCCTACCGCACAAGTTCCAAACGAGTCTGGCCTCTTTCTCCCCGTCATCCAACGATCTCGTCATCAGAAAGCACGCAGTGGAACAAACTGGAACCCAAACGGCTGCTTTCCAAACACTTTCACCGCATATTCTCCAACAATGCACACCAATTGCATAGTGTATCAAGTGCAGATCGGGGTCCAAGAAAAACACACTTCTGCATACTTCTGCGCTTCTGAGTGTTCAAGATTGAAGAAGGTCAGCATCAAAAGCAGCAATCTGCAGATTTGTTTCCAGAACCTGAGCATGAGGAAAGTTGGCTCAGGCCAGCGGCTGGTAGGTCCTGGCGTTTGATTCTGTTCAACAACTAAACCTTCACCATCCTTGACCACATGTTGGACTCAAAATTCCGCCTTCTTTTGGAGTCCCAGCGGAGTCCCAAGCGTCATTCCCTGACACAAACTGCTTTGTAACTCACAGGAAGGTACGCACTTCATGTCAATGTTTTTGTATCCGGACAGGGACTGAGTAACCAACACTTCTGCGTCAAGCTCTGCTACGAAATTGATCTTGCAGAATTTGCGTTCCTCACGGGCCAGGCAACATTAGGGGATGACAAAGGGGAGTGTGTTCCGTGACAATGCAATTTCCAGGTCCATGTTTGTGCGCAAGCGCACATGAACGCGCAGCATAATTGCCATAGTGTTGAAATTTTGTGTCCAATAAAAATAATTTCATATGTCTTTTTCAAAATATCTATGCTGTAACCTTGTAACTTTTTGCAACATGATGACATGCTTAATCTCGGGAACGATTTGTAAAGTTTTTGGCAAATGATATACAAAATCCACCATGATGTATTCTTCTGCCTGCTCGAAATTGTTATTTTCCATTACTCCGCTTGCCCCCTGGTATTCCATGCGACTCACCCAGGGAAGAACATGTTCAGGAAAAGTCTTTCAAGTCCTCTTGGGGTCCTGTTCAATTTGTGATCCCTAAACCATGGGATTACAAAGCCCCCAAACCCGGAAATATATTGTGGACCAATGGTTAAAATCGGATAGCACTCGTTCGCAAACAGTGTATCCATGTTTACCGCACTGGATTTCGTGGTTACCAAGCGACATGGGGCTTGTCCAGTTTCTCAACCTGCTGACGTTGCTGCACCTTGTCCGCTTTCTTGTTCACCTCAAATTCCTGCCGATTTGGAGCGCATCTAGAAACATGTGTATGTGTGTGTGTACTCATGTATACATATATATATATATGAATGTAAAATATATATATATATGTATATGTTCAGGAGGAACTGAACGTTGAAAAACATTGGAGTTCTGGGATGGAAAACACTCACTGTGGAACCACCGGCCAATCTACATTTCCACATGATCCTATATATCCGAACACAAGGATTATATCGTTGCATACCGTCGCACCATCATCCTTACAAGCGCCACGCAAGTTGAATCATGACAATGCGAACTGTTGAACCAAAGGACAAAGATGCATCTTGTTTCATCGGTTGCTGCATGTTCGGTACTCGGCTGGATGGCATCTTTTTGTTTCTTGAACTGTGTCAGATCTGCCACCTGCTGCGAACCAAAACAGCAAAATGTTTGAACCAATGGCAGCCCAAACTGCCTGCAAGAATTCGGTTTTCCGCGCCATCAATTGACGAAATACCTGAAACAATGCATGGACTGAAAAAAAAACAGGCTGGCACATGCTGACCCCAACCTCTGCTGCAAAACGCCCTTCTGGGCCCTGTTGCTTGTCTGGATGCCATGTAAGCACCAGATCCTGTCACGAGGTGCTACACGGGCTCCGAAAGAAACAATGTGCATGTCTGAAACTTTCTGCGTTTCATACCAGGAACAGCCTTGAAGATGCGCCGGCGAGTTTCCAAGCCCTGGCAGTCTCTGATGTCCAGACACTTTGTTGGTACTCCGTAGCTCCAGGAACAGGAAAATGGACCCCAGCAAGGTGGATGGCACCAAACCAAGACCAAGTGGCTAGATGCTTGGATTGATCCAATCGGGCGGTTTCTTGCGCCACGTAGCCCAATGCCTGCAAACCATCACATTGATATGCACATTTGAAATTCAAAGCAACATAGCCCAAATTGTGGTATACGGCTAGTATGCAGCGCATACGCAGCGCAAACTGGCCACCAAATTGAACTGAATGGAAAACAGTGCTTGGGAAAAACATTGTCATTTTGGCCCAAAATGTTTTGATTGCCTTGCGCAATTTGATTCGTCCAGCATGCTGCCAAAATTTTGCCCAACGCAACCCATTCCAACATATCCCAACACCCACCAAATTCTCTCTGCCAGTAACAAAGTGTTAAGTGTAATTCTCTCATTCAGCTAGTTTTCAAAACAAAAGTTCTGCCCCCACATTAAAACAGAACAAAACCTTGGTATGCTTGACATTGCCACACGGATTTCAAACTACTACTGTAACCTCCCGGTCGCCGCGCCGCTGAGAAATGCCAAATTGCTGTAAAAGATTTGAGGACAATGCTTACGACATCAAATCTGGGTTCTTTCTCCCGACGCCGAACTTGGTTCAGCAGGCCTCGGCGTGGAATTCGTCCTCCAGCCTGACATAAGAATTCAAATCAAATTCGACGCCAAAAATCAAGAAGCGTCGAATGTCCAAGTCCAAAACCAAACCTGGGTGTCCTTGACGAGCCAAACGTCGAATCTGAACTGCCCTTCTTTGAGGGCAAAGAGTCCTGCCAGTGAACATGTTTGTCCAACCTGAGACTCTTCATCCACCATCCTATCCCACGTCGTCGTGGGACATCTTTGTACAAAATGTCCCGGAAACCGTGCGCAAACCATAGAGCAACAGTGTGCCAAGACAACGCCCAGATGGTGGAAGCCTCCAGCCATCCTGCTCTAAGGTTCTTAAGACAGATCATGCATCGAATATTATTGAAACAATTTGAACCCAGAACCAATTTGACATCAAGAAATAAACGCCAAGTTCGTGAAGCTAGTGACACACCGAGCAAGTTCAGAGAACGGGAATTCCACGGTTGTCATTCTGTTTGCGAATGTGGATCTACCCAGAAAGAGTCGATGCAGATTCTAATCGGCAGAAATGCGGTGAATTCCGGTTGAAGTCCCCGCCTCTGCCGGTTTTGTTGGTAAGTGAAGGGGGTCCTTCAAAATGAAGACACCGAATGCGCGTTGGAAATTATGGTGACATTTCCCAGAAGTCTTTTGTACAAAATTTGACAATTCCGTCCTCCAGGAGATTGGTCTCTGGAGAGGGCGCTGTCTCGCCAAACTGAATGTTTTGATAGTTTTGAGTCATTCTGGCTTCGGCCATGGTGGCCTCAGCCTCGGCCTCTGCCGGCTCTGGCTCCAAGTTGATGGCCTGAGCCGCAGCCAATGAATAGTCCCAGGCCTGGGAAATCAGCTGATCAGAATTTTTGCCATTAGCTTCAGCGAGCTCCAGAACATAGACAAATTGCTGCTGAGTCTCAGCGAAGCCTGGAATAAGGGCATTAGAGATTACAAAAACAAACCAAAACAAATGGCAAACAAAAAGAATAGACTAGAAAAAAAAAACATGCAATCAGCTGATCAAGTCACAGCTTTTGACCCAGAGAGCCCAGAGTTCAAAGCCTTCAGGCAGAGTGCAATCAGCAGGAGACACAGTGATCTCAGAAGCGCAGAAGCAAG
>Ga0126342_10011200_pt1 | contig 16023 bp, 13 predicted proteins | sample Cyp1metagenome_FD_92528 | JGI IMG/M metagenome (GOLD analysis project Ga0126342, IMG submission 92528) | Coral microbial communities from Lord Howe Island, Old Settlement Bay, Australia - Cyphastrea 1 metagenome | ecosystem: Host-associated > Invertebrates > Cnidaria > Coral ... | reverse complement strand
TGGCAAAGGATGAGGGCAAGAGAGCAGGGACAGAGCCACTAGCCGGGGCAGCGCCCAAAGGAGGAGCACGCCGCAGGAAGCCATGGCGGGCCGCTGCTGGGCGGTGCAAGCAAGCAGAGGGGGGCACACAGAGGTGCTCACACTTGAGGCCCACGGCACCGCTTGCCTGCACCCCCGAGCAACAGCCTTACTAAAATGGGCTTGCAGTTCTCGATCATTGGATCCTGAAATCCTCAAGACTGGCGCGCTCAAGAGGTTGCAAGCCCCAGCTCTTAAGTCCGCACCAAAGATTGCTCAAAGAAAAACAGTAAAACTATCAAGTCCGAAAATGCCGAAAAGGCAGGAAAAAGAACTTGAACAAAGGGAAAATCATCTTGATTGGCACCAGCTACGACAAAAATCATTGAACATCAGGAGCTATCCCCAACAGCTTGAAAGGTTCCGCATTTTTGCCATAAAAATTAAGCGCTTGTGCCATAAAAATTAAGTGCTTATGCCATAAAAAACATCGGAACCCCAGGAATTTCACAAAGCATCCGCACCAGAACCCTCCGGAACCTCACAAGGTATCTGCACCGGAACCCTCCGGAACCTCACCAAGCATCTTCTCCGCCAAAACACTCCGGAACCTCACAAGGTCTCTGCACCGGAACCGTCCGGAACCTCACAAGGTATCTGCCCCGGAACCCTGCGGAACCTGACCACTCATCTTCACCTAGACCCTCCGGAACCTCATCAGGTAGCTGCACCGGAAACTTCCGGAACCTCACCAGGTACCTGCACCAAGACCCTCTAGAACCTAACCAAGTATCTGCACCGTAACCCTCCGGTACCTGCACCGAAAACTCGGAACCTCATGAGGTATCTGCACCAGAACCATCCGCAACCTTGTCCGGAACCTGGTGTTGAAGCTGCACCGGATCGCACTGGAGCGAATCTGGGCTAAAGACCCCATAGAGAAGTTTTGCTGTTGGGGAAAACATATAGTTAACCCCTTCCCCCGTTCATATTAAACACCCCCTAAAGGAAACCAGGGTTTTGCTTCGGGAATTTCCAGACTCCATTGGGACCATTAACCATGGGGGTGTTTAATAATAGGGGTGATGGGATTAATTGTCATTAATGAATCCTATACCATCAACAACAGGGATTAATTATGACTAATTATAGTTATAACCATGTCATATAGTTGTATTAAACCTAGAACCATGGTTATAACTACGTATATGAAACCTAGAACTCTAGAACCATATACTACGACATCAATATGATGTTATTGATAACCATGGTTATAGGTTTAATATACGTACTATGGTTAATATATGACAAACATGGTTATAACCATGGTTCTAGGTTAGAACGAATCTATTGGAACGTTCTATGTTATTAAACCATGGTTATAACCATGTTATAACCTAGAACGGTGAAGAGGATCACACGGTTGACAAACGATCTCCTGCAGGTGACCCACCAAGAATTCGGTCAACGGGCTCCAAAAGGAGATCACCTGCAGAAAATGGGTGAAATCATGGTTTGATTGTCCAAATATGTCCAAATTGCTTGGGGGTTGTGTCAAACTGTTTGTTTCTATGGTTCAATTCAATATGATTCAAAATGCCAATGCCCAACAAAAATGCCTGTCCCTTGCCCAAAAACTGTTGATTTCGCACTCGTTTTGATCGCACGAAGAAATGTTTGGACGTCCGAGCGGCTGAGAAAAGACAGCCAATGGCCGTGGCATCTGCCCCAAACTTCTCCAGATAAACGTCTTTGGCACTTCCGATGATAGCCAAAATGTGGAACAAGCTGAAGAGAGACAGCGCAAATCGGAACTTTCCTTGGGCCACTTGGCGACTTGGGTTCACTGGGTTCACCCTTGATCCGACCTGAGCCCCTGGAAATTTCGAGCGCCACTTCCCGAAACTGTGGTTGGTACCGAATGTTAGGGTTGGAGTCTCAACACTTCATCGCTTCCCCCCATTACAAAAATGTTCCAGCCCAGGTTTGTCAATACATTAATCTGCTGTGATGAAGGATGGAAATGGTGTCAAACGAACCTTCCGTGCAGATCACTGGCCCTTAATTCATAGCTGGAATAGACTGTCTCCTCAAAACAGGCTCAAATGACTCAAAGGTCCAGTAGGTCTTACCACTTCTACCAAGGGTGGGGCATAGTTAGGCATAGTTTGATCCAGTCTATACCAGTGGATCCAGACCCGGCCAGAAAACCTTGGACCCATGGGGAAACTTCCTGGTGGCGTCACCGAAGGCCCCAACAAAAACCAGCTGAGGGTCGGAAGTACGAGTGTCCTGCCAGCGGCAAAACCACAATGCGAAGCAAAAAAACCATCGGTGGGTCACAGGTCGGCAAAAGTTAACCCACAAAAAAACTTATTAACATGGGGATGGGTCAAAACCCTGGTACCTAGTGAACCCCAAAATAGCTGGTAAATGTCTATAGGTATTGACCCATACACACATAACCAATCTTGGACACCTTGTGGAGGAGAAAAGAAGACTTTTGAGCTGGGCGTATCACTATTCCCAAAAAAATCCACCTCCTTCCTCCCAGTCACGATTCCCTGCCAGTCCGGAGTGGCCATGGGGTTCATTGGCCTTGGCGATCAGCCGGCTGCAGCAGTTTCTTCGCACCGGCTGCGGCGCGCCCAAGTCCGCCATTCGGCCACGGGACGGGTGCCCCGGGCGCCCGGGCCGGACGTGGCTGCTATGGGGTTGGCGTCGAAAATGGGGGAGCTACCCGGTGAATGATAAACCACTGCACCCAAGAAGATTGATTTTTATACTATACTTTAAAGAGTCTTTAAAAATTGATGTCGGTCTACTGGGCCATGGTTTTCCGAAATGGAATCTTGTCAGCTGGGTGGACCGCATTGGTTGGTGCATGCTTGACAGCTGGTTTTCGCTTGGTAGTTGCTGAGGTAACTTCGGTGAAAGTTCACCTACGGTGTCTTTTTGCTCGTCCTGGTTTCGTTGCCTAAAAAAAAAACAACATCATGTGAATCATGGTGGTTAATGTGTCTGCAGCCAAGGGCCCGATCAAATTGCGGGATCCGGCATAGTTCCATTAAGGATTCCCATTTGACGAGCCATGTCAAGCCTGTGCTGCTCATATCTTTAGCAATGCATACCTGTAGATACATTCAAAAAGGGTCCTCTTACCAACTGCCTGTGACACAAGCCGATGGAAGAAAACTTCAGAGGTGCGAAAACTGAGAGCTAGTGAGCAATTAGGTGTGGAAACCATAAGAAATGCAAGATATGGTTGTTTCAAAATATGGAACCCCAAAAAAATACGGCGCAAAACCTGACATTTCCACTGCTCCCATGGCCCCGGGCCGACATAACAAGGGCCAGCCATCAATGGCAGCACCAGAGGCGACCAAAACAGCCAGGGGCGTCTCATCGAGAACTGCACCTGGAGTTTCGCTGAAACCGTTGGAAAAGTGCCACCATTTTCAAACATCCCATGACTCAGTTTGCATCACATTCGCCGCGTTGGATGACTGCCAAAAACAAAAAATGTTGTTTGAAATGTGAACCTCATCATTTGCCCATTGAAATTGCCATAGATCGAGAGCAAATTCCCCATTCTGAACGAACCTCTGGAAGCTGGCCTGCTTGCATTTCAACACGATTGTGTTTGTTTAAAACTGGCCACCGATTGGGCACCTAACACCCTGATAGTTTAAAATCATTTACTGCAAAACCCCTAAAAAAAATCAGTTCAAAAATCAGTTTCACATCCCAAAAAAAGTGCTTTCCAGACTCCCCAAGTTTGATCCACATCCACAGCTTTTGCCAAACCCGGTCACTTGGGATGTGCAGTGCGCCTATGTCCGGCGGGCAGCCCACCAGGATCCGGTTCCCAGCGAGATCCACCAAGACACCCTGGGGGGAAACATCAATGACGAGACAAACAACAAGAAAAGTTAAATGGCCTATAATAATTAATGATAAGAATAATAAGAATAATATTGACAATAAAGATTGACAACAATGTCATTGTATCTAATCTAATATATAATTAATCACAATGTCGAATGAAGCAAGCAGAAGATGGCAGAACAAAACATCCTTCACTCCGTCCTGGTGGTCGGAATCCCCCAAAAACGCCACGCGCAACATGCGACGGCACGGGCAACATGCGCATGGTTTGGGCGTTTGGGGAGTGCACAAATTGCCTTGCAAAAATATATGGGACAGCTCTCACAGTCACATCAGAACACTAGCAAGTAACTATCTGTAGGGAACAGTATGTTATATTTTGGGGTTACCTCAGCTAGAAAAGGATAGAAAAGGGTTCCCCCCCTCTTGATCTTGATGATGGTTTGGTGACCGGATACATTTTCATGGCAAAGAATGTCCACATGACTCATGTCCACCAGATCCCATTTGGAGCCTGTCTAAGCTCGGCGTGTCCATCTTGCTGGAAAATCTCAACCCTGGATGAATCCCCATGGTTCAATCCTAGGAAAAAAGCCAGGGGCGCCCCGCACAAAGAACGATTCAGACATTCTATGGGAACAATGGGTGACAAATAAGTTCTTGACACTAATCGAAGAAAAAAAAAAAAAACAAAACAAATGGTGGTGGAGGCATATGAAATTCATCAGGATGCAGAGCAAGGCGGTGAACTTTTCTGTGCTACACTCTGTCTGATGAGAAAGCCAGGATGTGCTCCCAGGACCATTTCACAAACTCTCGAAATAAATCAGCCTCCAACTCTGGCGTCCACCAGTCTGTGTCTGGTAACGCACCGCGCCAAGCCTCGAAGCTACCAGCATTGCGGCACTTCTCCAGGGAACAATCTTTCAGTACGGAGCGTATGGCGATGGATTTCGCCGCCTCGTTTTGGCGAACAATGGCCTTCCGCAGCAAGGTCCACGCGTCCCCAGGCGCCAGTTGGGATTGCAGGCAGTGCAGCGTGAGACTTCGGAGCCGGATGCATTCTTGGTCTGGAAGCAGCAAATAATTCTTCCCCCCGGGACCATCCAAAAGGGCCAAGAAATCCAACCAGTCAAAGGCTGTCATCACACCTTCTGTATGCTGGGTCCCGGTGTAAAGATACTTCAACAAGGCCTTCATGCTGCCCACGCTGGGCTCTGGCTTGAGGGATGTCCTGATTTCTCCACTCTTGGCTTCTGCCAAGGATGTCAACAGCACGCCTTTGTAATACTCGGAACGGGCAACGAGCATGAAGCGGTGCGCTGCGAGTTCCTGTTCAGATTCACCTTCTGCCATAAGACGGCAATCGATGCAACCAGTTTCTTTGACTGGTTTGCCATCTGCTTCTCTAGCAGTATGAAGCATCGACTCCAAATCTCCCAGCAAATTTGGTGGCGGAATGCTGCTGTTAAGGCTGTAGTCAGGTAGCGCTTCCTCTATCAGCAGTTGATTATTACCTGCAGCAGCTGACATTGCCAGCGCCAATAACTCTTGATCATGTTCCAATGCTGCTATCAACCGCTTGTTGAAATCAAGATCGTGGAGCGGCTGCATGTTGGCCAACGCCACGAAAACGCGTTTCTGAAGCCGTTTTGAACCTATTTTCTTGGCTTCTGAAAGAATCTCACCAACATTTGAGGGTTCAACAGCATCATACACGTACTTTTCACAGAGGACGTGCAGGCGTCGCATGCAGCACACCCCATCATTTTCTGCAAGAAAGAGCCCCTTTGCCAGTGTCATCAGCTGAAAAACATCTTTCACCCCGATCCCATCACCAGCAACCAGCCGATCTGTGTAGATAAAAAGAAGAAGCGTCCGAAGCGTCCTTGTCAGTGCGCCAGGCATTTCGATCACCGACACGTCCACGTTGTCACCCGAAAATAGCAGCCGCCGCCGCTTAGTCTTTGAGCGATTCAAGGGGTCTAGGGGTTTCAACCCGTGCTGTGAACAGAATACAAGGTTTCCTCTCAAAATCAAACATGGCAATAGGGATACTTCATTTTCTATTAAAGGGATCCACTATCAAGTTGGGATAGATTGAGGGACGATTTTGAGAACAAATGGTTTTACCGCTAACCATTGAACATCAAACTAACTTCACAGCTGGATCCAGCGAACCCAAATTTTGACCCAGTGAACGACGCTTAAATTTCACACCGAACTAAGGGGCTGCAACGCGAAAAAAAACCACGTGCCAACTGTACATCGCATTGACAATCGCAAGAACCACGCAAAATTTCAAGGGGGTTCCAAATTCCAACAGAGTGCCCCATTGGTGCGTTGTTCCAAACCCTCTGTCATGAAAAAACTGGTTGATTCCGAACAGGATTCCCAATTCATGCATGATAAAAAAAACCAACATAAACGAAGGATACAGTAGTCCAACCCCCAGAAAAATTACCACCCGACTATCAGTTATCAATCAACATGAGAATCAGCCATATCATCAGATCTTTCATTGTCCAAAAAGTTGAAATATAGTTAAACCGTTACACCCCCCTTTGAACATCTTTTAACCATCTACAATCATCGCCTTTCCTCTCCCTTTGGTCCCGGTCCCCCGGCCGCCGCACTCGTGCCTTGTTGGTGCGTTCCACTTTCCGGGCCAACGCTGGGCAACGGGCTTGAAGCAACGCGAAATGCGCTGACACTTCTCCGTCCTCACCTCAGTGCTTGGGATGAATGGAAAGGCCCAGACATCAGGAGGTATTTCATTACAAGAGGAGCTACAATGAGGTACTACTTCATATATTCGCCCTTACACATCCTCGCCTCTCAAGACTGTGTCGCTCAAGACATCGCCGTCCGACAACAGCAAAGATTTCAGATGTTCGCGCAGTGTGGGATCCACATCGGAGTGAACCACTGCCGCGCCATGGGAGAAGATTACCCCAGGCACTGGTAGCATGTTTTGGTAAAGGGAGTCTCTCCTCTCAGTTTCTCCTCTCAGTTTGGAAGTAGCTGAAAAATTCCATCCTTGCCTATTGTTGTTTACCATGCCGATAAACTATTCAAGATGACTAATTATTTTGGTCAAGAAGGACAGTTGTCACTTATAAACGGTCAAGACCAATTTTGTCCACACTCCCTGACAATCAAAATACATGAACATATGGGCGTGCTCAGATCAAGCATGACAAAATTTGAAGACAATGTGTATCGCCTTGTCACTTGCAGCAAATTCACGACTGCCGGATGCCACTTTGATGCAAAATAGCAAAGGCGGAACCTGAAACATCAATTTGTGGTTTGGTAGCCTTATCTGCACCCACACGGCACAAGCTAGGAGAAAAAACAACTAATGGACGCACTATTTCCAGACGCGGGTGTAGGCAAAAGCAACCCAGAATGCACAATTTGATAAAAAGTCGATGCAACCACTGATGGCGGAAACTTAATCTTGGCTACGAATTGAAGTGGGGCCGCGTTGTGGTGTTTTGCAAACAGCAAAAAAAAACACCTTGAAAAAACTAGACGACGGATGGCCCGAGAGCGTAGAGGAGCAGGGTCTTCTCTTGTTAGTATGGAGACACCATATTACAAAACAATATAGTAAAGATGTGTTACAGGCAGACGAGAAGATTAGTATCCAGACAATATAGCACAATTACAAGACAATAGTTTGCATCGCAAACACTTTTACACACAGAAGTTTTTACACACAGACGTTTTTACACACAAAAATTTTTACACACAGAAGTTTTTACACACAGACACTTTTACACACAGACGCTTTAACACACAGGCATTTTTACACACAGACGCTTTTACACACAGGCACTTTTACACACAGACACTTTTACACACAGGCGCTTTTACACACAGACAGTTTTACACACAGACGCTTTAACACACAGTTGCTTTCACACAGACGTTTTTACACACAAAAGTTTTTACCCACAGAAATTTTTACACACAGAAGTTTTTCCACACAGACGCTTTTACACACAAAAGTTTTTACACACAAACGCTTTTACACGCAGACCCTTTTACACACAGGGGCTTTTACACACAGACGCTTTTACACGCAAACACTGTTACACACAGACACTTTTGCACACAAGAGTTTTTACACACAGACGCTTTTACACACTAACACTTTTACACACAAACGCTTTTACACACAGATTTTTTTACACACAGACGTTTTTACACACAAACCTTTTTACACACTTCGCCGGACAACTTGGAAATCGCAATTTTACTTCAGTTTTTGGCGATCGAACCTCATTTCATGCTAAAGGGTCGCGATTGGATAAGAGAAATTGCAATTTCACCTCAATTTTTGGCGATCGAACCTCGTTTCGTGCGAAAAGGTTGCGCCGGACGACTTGCAAATCGCAATTTTACCTCAATCTTTGGCGATCGAACCTCGTTTCGTGCGAAAGGGTTGCGATTGGACCCTTAAAATCGCAATTTTACCCCAGTTTTTGGCGATCGAACCTCGTTTCGTGCGAAATGGTTGCGCGGGACAAATTGAAATCGCAGTTTTACCCCAGTGTTTGGCGATCGACCCTCATTTCGTGCGAAAAGGTTGCGCGGGACAAGTTGAAATCGCAATTTTACTTCAGTTTTTGGCGATCGAACCCCATTTCGTGCGAAAGGGTTGCGCCGGACGACTTGCAAATCGCAATTTTACCTCAGTTTTTGGCGATCGAACCTCATTTCGTTCGAAAAAGGTTGCGCCGGACGACTTGCAAATCGCAATTTTCTTTCAGTTTTTGGCGATCAAATCTCATTTCGTGCGAAAGGGTTGCGTTTCGTGCCGTCTCGTTGGCACTGCCCCTGCCCCCGCCTTCAAGAGAGAAATAGAAAAGAAGGAGAGGGCAAGAGGACAAGAGGAGAAGATGTGAGGGCAAGAGGGCAAGAGGGCAAGAGGAGAAGATGTGAAGATGTGAGGATGTGAGGATGTGAAGATGTGAGGACGAAAAGATGTGAAGATGAGCAGATGTGAGGATGTGAAGATGTGAAGACGAGCAGATGTGAAGATGACAAGATGTGAGGATGTGAAGATGAGAAGATGTGAAAATGAGAAGATGTGAAGATGAGAAGATGTGAAGATGAGAAAATGTGAAGATGTGAGGGTGTGAATATGTGAAGATGTGAAGATGACCAGATGAAAAGATGAGAAGATGTGAAGATGAGAAAATGAGAAAATGAGAACATGAAAAGATCTGAGAAGATGTGAAGATGTGAAGATGAGAAGATGTGAAGATGACAGGATGTGAAGATGAGCAACTGTGAAGATGTGAGGATGTGAAGATGAGAGGATGTGAAGATGAGAAGATGTAAGATAAGAAGATGTGAAGATGAGCTGATGTAAAGATGAGAAAATGTGAAGAGGAGAAGATGTAAAGATGAGCAGATGTGAGGATAAGAAGATGTGAAGATGACAAGATGTAAAGATGAGACGATGTTTTACAAACCCCCAGTATTGGAAGAACCCTGTGCTCAGACGCTCTCGGGAATAACCCCACCAGTAAAAGGCTGTTCGGACAATTTGTGAAATGGAAGGGTCAACATGGGCACTGCCATTGGCCAAAGGAAATATAAAAAGTCGATATGTCCGCCTTACGGGCATTCGAAACAAGTGGATACAACAATGAGAAGAGCTGAGGTGAGCTGAAATCACAAGTGCGGAGATGAGATGACGTGAGATGAGAAGAGCTGACATGAACTCAGTTTAAATGAGATGAGCTGAGAAGAAATGAGAACAGTTGAAATGAGACGAGAAGAGGTGCGAAGAGTTGAGATGCGTGGAGAAAAAATTAGCACTGTGAGGCATGCTCAACAAAAATGAGAAGAAAAAATGAGAACAGATGAGAAAGAACTGAGATGCGGAACAGAGATGAAAAGAACTGTCTCAGAGATGAAAACAGCTGACAGGAGACGAGAACAGTTGAGATGAACCGAGAAGAGATGAGAAAACATGAGATGAGGTCACATGAAGTTCGTGTTCAACTGCACCTGCATTGATGCTGCGGTAAAAGCGTCTTATGTGACATCATGGCGGGGTTCTGTGGGGTGGAACCACGGTGACGGTGTTAACCGGTGAACGAATTCGATGCTATGGTGGAGATGTGTTTTGTTGCAGTTTGCTACACCCGAACCTTTTTCAAGAAACGTCCGACACGCTCCTGATGCTACGTGACAAAAATATTCCTGTAATTTTCAACCAGTTTTTCCTGTTACCGTGAAAATGCTGCCAACAACATTCCAACTTGTTCTTCATGCTAACCTCTTGGTTTTCACAACTAATTTCTTGATGTTAGGTTCCCAAATTTTTCCACTAAATTCTAATACGTTTTTTGATGTCATGCTCTGAATTTTCTGCTTTTGATGCTGGGCTCTCAGTTTCTTTGAACAAACTGCACAACGGTGTTAATGCTGCGCCCTTCGTTTTTCAGGCACGATGCTCACTTTTCGAGGTATCTCCAACATGTTGCAGGTTCGTTTTGGTCTGTGGGATTTTACGTGTAATTTTCCGCATACAGTGGCTCTCGTGAAATCTTGACATGCGTTTCGACGGCGCAGGTTCGCGCAAACTCTGCATCCGCCTTCCGAGCCCAATCTGGGGTCCGGCATTTTCCGGTAAATTTCTGCAGAAGGTGGCTCGTGTGAAACCTTTACATGCGTTTCGAGTGCGAAAGCTCGCACGAAGTGTGGGCCCGCGTTCTGGGATTAATCTGGGCCACGGCATTTTCGTATAAATTTCCGTATGAGTTGGCTCTTGCGAAGCATTGACCTGCAGTTCAACTGCGCAGGCTCGCACAAAGTGTAAGTCTTAGTCCTGGGATCGTTCCTCCTCCCCAACATCAACACCCTCAACGTCATCATCTTCCTCCTCCTCCTCCTCAACATCATCATTCTCAACATCATGATCTTCCTCCCCCTTCAAATCACTATCCTCAACATCATCATCCTCCACCTCATCTTCAGCAACATCACCCTCCTCCACCTCATCCTCCGCTAAATTATCATGCTTTCATCATCCTCCTCAACATTATCATCCTCAACATCCTGATTTTCCTCCTTCTCAAAATCATCATCTTCCACCTTGTCCTCGTCCAATTCATTTTCCGCATTTCCATCCTCATCTTCATGCTCCTCAACATCATCCTCCTTGCCCTCGTCCTCCTCAACATCATCATCTTCCACATACTCGTCCTGCACATCATCCACGGCATCGTCACTCTCAAAATCATCGTCTTAAATATCATCCTCATATATCCTCATCATCACCATGCTCATCACCATGCTCATCATCATCATCATCATCATCGTCATCATCATCAACTTGATACGACATTATCCTCTCATTCCCCCACAATGTTTTGGGTTTTTTGCCGGGATAATTTTGCTACGTCCTTTCCTTTTCAAATAATTGCCCGAAAATCCCCCATGTATAGTTCGCTAGATGTTTTTGGGGCCGACTTTATACAGAATAGTTTGATACAAACTGGAGGGGCCACATGCTGGGCTCGCGTATAAAATGCAAATCCAACATGTTTTGGCTATAAAGTCACAAGCCAACGTTGTACAAAGCCGCCTGGCCACGTAAAAACATAAAAGTCAATGCGTGTTTTTCAGGGTAATGATGATGCAGTTTCAAAAGGCATGCATATAAATGATGTCAGAAGGCAGGTATATTGATTACCTAGGTTTTCATCTCTGTGTCTGTGCGTCTAGATGGTCCCCGACGGCAGTAAGTGGTCTCAAAAGGGAGGTATGTTGAATATAGTTCGGTTCTCATCTCCGTTTTTGTGCTTTTAAAGGGTCCCAGCATAAATATACCTGGGTTCATCTAGTTTTCGGGCGTTTTACCCTCAGAAGGCAAATAATATTGAATATAGTTAGTTTTTCATCTCCGTTTTCACCTGCGGGAACATTTTTTGTGCGTCTGGAGGTTTCCGAAGGCAGGTACATTGAATATACCTGGTTTTTCATCTGGTTTTTGTACGTTTAAAAATCTCACCAGGCAGGCATATTGAATGTTCCTACCATCATCTCCGTTTTTGTGTGGATGATCTCAAAAGGCATGTATATTCAATATACACCTCGTTTTTCATCTCCGTTTTTGTGCTTCCAAAATGAAAGCGCAGACTGGTACCAACAATATAATGCTAACACGAAATCACATGGAAATTGGTATCTACTGCCTCCAGGTACACCAGGACGTGTGCAGAGGCCGAGCCCCGGAACCCTCTCTATAAAGTTGCCTGTCGGGGTTACACCCCTTTAAAAAATCCCACTCGATCTTGGTTTAGAGAATGCCTTTATAAAGTGGCCTGTCCGGGTTGTACTCCTGAAAAGGCCCCGGTCGATGTTGGTTGGACCCGCTCCCGGCCAGAGAATGCCTCTATAAAGCGGCCTGTCCCCATTGCACCCCTGAAAAAAAAAAACATGTTGGTTGGACCACTTTAACCCCTTCCTGAGCAGAGAACGCTTCTATAAAGTAGTTTGTCCGGGGGTACACCCTTGAAGAAACCTAAATCAATGTTGGTATGACTACTTTATACCCACTCCCGAACATAGAATGCCTCTATAACAGGGTTGACAAAAGGGGGGTCGAAATTTTTGAGGCCTGCGTAGCGCTGCGTAGCGCTGCGTAGCGCTGCGTAGCGCTGCGTAGCGCTGCGTGTGGGCTCCGTAGTGTTGCGTAGCGCTGCCTAGCGCTGCGTGTGGGCTGCGTAGTGCTGCGTAGGGCTGCGTAGCGCTGCGTAGCGCTGCGTGGGGCTGCGTAGCGCTGCGCAGTGCTGCGTAGGGCTGCATTAGTGCTGCGTCGCCCTGCGTAGCACTGCGTAGCTTGCATGTGGGCTGCGTAGCGCTGCGTAGCGCTGCGTGTAGCTCTGCGTAGCACTGCGTAGTTTGCGTGTGGGCTGCGTAGCGCTGCGTAGCGCTGCGTAGCGCCGCGTAGCGCTGCGTAGCGCTGCGTACCGCCATGTATCTTCGTATTGCGCCTTGCGGTGCTATGCGCTGCTATGCGGCGCTATGCGGTCCTATGCGGGGCTATGCGGTGCTATGCGGTGCTATGCGGCGCTATGCGGCGCTATGCGATGCTATGCGGGGCTGCCTTGGTGTTGTTTAGTGGTTGCTTGGTAGCTCTTTGGGTGTCCCCTGTTGCTATCTTGACACTTTCTGTAATCCAGTAAGTTAAGCTACCCACCTCCTTGGCTATGGCTGTTGTTCCCTGTTGCTATCTTGTTCCTTCCTGTAATCCAGTAAGTTAAGCTACCCACCTCCTTGGATGTGGTTGTTTTGAGGCTGGTCATTATGTTTCTTTCGCTCTAAAGTTCCCAAATTAAAAATTTAAAATTTCATGCTTCAAATTGTCGTGGGACAATGTTCATGCAACTTCGTATTTTGAAACTTCTTTTTCTGGTGACCAATGGTGAGGCAGCTGCAAAGCTTACCGATGACCTGTTTGAAAAAAAAATGTTTAAGGGACTGGGGGCGCGCGACGGCTAAACGTCGCGAGCCTTACTCGGGTCTGGCCTGGGCTGGAAAAATGTCTGCGTGGGCAACGTTTTTGTTTTAAAGGATTTGGAGGGGTCCTAGTATCCTTCTTCGGTCCTGGCCTGGGCTGGGGCCGAGGAAGAAGCATATCAAAAGTTGCAGGCGTGATTGGTTGTAACTTATGCCAGGCCACTAAGTGAGTTCCCAGCATCACTCCTCGGGCCTGGCCTGGTCCAGGGCCGAGTAAGCCGACTGGGGTTTTCCTACTACCCTTACAACCACCACGTTGAGAGTAACGGCTATACATCGCAGGACAGTCCTTATCATGTTCAGTCCTCTGATTCCTGATTTCGTCCATAGTGTTTAGTGGTTGCTTGCTAGCTCTTTGGGTGTCCCCTGTTGCTATCTTGTTCCTTTTTCTGTAATCCAGTAAGTTAAGCTACCCACCTCCTTGGTTGTGGTTGTTGTCCCCTGTTGCTTATCTTGTCTCTTTCTGTAATCCAGCAAGTTAAGCTACCCACCTCCTTGGTTGTGGTTGCTGTCCCCTGTTGCTATCTTGTCACTTTCTGTAATCAGTAAGTTAAGCTACCCACCTCCTTGGCTATGGCTGTTGTTCCTTGTTGCTATCTTGTTCCTTCCTGTAATCCAGTAAGTTAAGCTACCCACCTCCTTGGATGTGGTTGTTTTGAGGCTGGTCATTATGTTTCTTTCACTCTAAAGTTCCCAAATTAAAAATATAAAATTTCATGTTTCAAATTGTTGTGGGACAATGTTCATGCAACTTCGTATTTTGACACTTCTTTTCGAAGATGTAACACACTCAGTCATTGGAACTTAAGTCACTGAAAAACAACCCAAGAGCAACCAAGCAACCGCTAAACAACGCCAAGGGCTATGCGGTGCTATGCGGTGCTATGCGGTGCTATGCGGTGCTACGTGGTGCTATGCGGTGCTATGCGGCGCTATGCGGCGCTATGCGGCGCTATGCGGCGCTATGCGGCGCTATGCGGTGCTATGCGGTGCTATGCGGGGCTATGCGGCGCTATGCGGTGCTATGCGGGGCTATGCGGTGCTATGCGACGCTATGCGGTGCTATGCGGTGCTATGCGGTGCTATGCGACGCTATGCGGTGCTATGCGGTGCTATGCGGGCCGGTGAAAATTCATGCCCCGTTACTGCCTGCAATGCTCTATAAAGTGGCCTGTCCTCGTTACACCCCCGGAAAAAAAAACAATCGATGTTGGTTAAACCACTTTATACACTTCCAGCCCCTTCCATCGCTTCGCAATTGAAAGCAGTGTTGCCACCTTAAATCCTAACATACCACCTCAACATCGTTAGACGATCAACGTATTGTTTTGTCGGTAAGGCGGGCGGCCGTACAAAAATTATTTTCATTTGACTTCACTAACCACACCATTTTTTAATATTGTTAAAGTATTGTTTCGTATGGGTGGGCTGGGCAAAAATTCAATCAACTTCAACTTACCATGTCAACTGTCTTCGCGTTGTCAAAGACATGTTTGGTAGGGGACAAGGGGCGGGGGAAAAATTTTAACCTTACTTGGCATAACTTACCATGTCAACCTTCTTCAGGGTTTCAACCATACGTTTTATGGAGGAAAGGTGGCCGTAAAAAAAATATACATCACATAGAACACATTAACATACCATGTCATTTTTTTTTCTAGCATGAAGGTACGGTTTTGCAAGAGGGGGTGTAATAACATTTAACCATGCCAACTAACCCTCTTGACAGTGTCAACGCATCGTTTTGTAAGGAAAGGCGAGGCTGTAAAAAAAAACAACACAACTTATCATTTCAACATGTTCGAGACTATCCGCGTATTGTGTTGTAGGGGGGATGAGCTACAAAATTAAATCTAAATCAAAATAACACCCTTTAAACTATCAGCGTGTTGTTTTGTAAAGGTGTGAAAGTCAACTGTCTTGACGCTATCAACATACTGGTTTGTAGGCGAGGGGCGGCTGTAAAAATGTCAAACTCACTTACCATGGCCTACCATTTCAACATTTTTGAAACGATCAACGTATTCTACAGCCATCCAAAATATATAAACATTTTTCTTACCTTGTTGCCTTGGCGCACTGGTTCGGAGAAAAACGCCAACGCCAAAACACAAAGTTTGAATTGTTACCATATGTCAGCGTCATTTATGGTTGATGTCGCAAATATGCATGACCGTTCCTTCTGACTGATGCACCCCGACTCTCTCTTGTACACACCAAAATTCACGTCTTGGAGCTGTTGGTGTCGGTTCTTGTTTCAGTTTTTGATGTGTTTGACAGAACAATGTGACACGTAAAAATGACCATCCGGCAAGGGATTCCCGCACCACCACCGAACAACCAGCAAACACATGAAGTGGCTGACATGTTTAACGACCGCTACGAAATCAAGAATTGTGTCGCAAGGAGTGTGGCGCCCGTCCAGTGGCGCCCACGCAAAAGCAGATGCTTTAGAATTGTCACCGCCACCTCTTGTTTCAAGTCCAAACTATTCTCACATGATGCCGTTGATGCGACCATTCATTGTAACTAAGGCATTTCCACGCTCACACATGCACCGGTGCATGT
>Ga0126342_10011199_pt1 | contig 16025 bp, 13 predicted proteins | sample Cyp1metagenome_FD_92528 | JGI IMG/M metagenome (GOLD analysis project Ga0126342, IMG submission 92528) | Coral microbial communities from Lord Howe Island, Old Settlement Bay, Australia - Cyphastrea 1 metagenome | ecosystem: Host-associated > Invertebrates > Cnidaria > Coral ... | reverse complement strand
GGGAACATAACAGCTGCTACTGCTGCTCCTGCTGCTGGTGCTGCTGGAGCAGGTGCTGCAAGCCTCCGAAACACACCCTTCGCCACACCGAAACACTGTACTGCAGCTTCTGCTGCTGCTGCTGGTGATAGTTTTCAACCAGTTTTTGTACCACTGTTTGTAAAATGAGAAATAGAACCCTCCTGCTGCTCCTGTTGCTGCTGCTGCTCTTCCTCCCGAAGCTGAAAACGCACCCTGCCGGACGGGGAAACATAGTGGCCCTGAAGGACGGAACAGTGTCTTATTCCCTGGCGCGCTCCCCCTTGCGTCTGCCGGGGTCGGCGGATTTAAATACATATATAAATATATATACATAAAAATATATATATATATATATATATAAATATATAAATAAATAAATAAATATAAATATATATATAATTCAAAAGGAAAAAAGGGGATTTAAGCAACAACATGTCATTGCTAGCTGAGATTTAGCACAAACTGGAGAATTTGCTCGGGGAAGTGATGATAAATGGGTAAACAACAGAATATTGGGTCACAACAACCAAGCACAATAGGATATCATGGAGATATGATATAATGGGGATATAGAGAAGGGATTCAACGGGCCGGGTATAGAATGATGAGGATGAACACTCAGGATCAATGGGAAACACCAAAAGCGGAGATTTTCACCCGATAAACAGTTGGATTTAACTAACACACATGATGGATTAAACAACAGTTGTGTTGTAGAAAACCATGGCGCCCAAACTTTCCGGGAACGATTCTATGTGGGATATGATCAACAAGAATCAGCAGCAATTCTCCAGGAATCAGCTGCGTCGTCCTTATCGATCCAGAAAGAATGACAAAGTAAGTGGAACCAGGTTCAATTTCAATGGTTCATCATATTGACTGATCAACATTGTTCCAGGTCAAAAAAAGGTGCTGAACTTCAAAAAACACCCCTGAAGCTCAACGCTGGAAGTGTCGCATTTTTTCCTGCAACCCCTGGACACTGGTGGCTGCAGGTGGCGGTTTGGCTGCCCTGTTGTATACCACTGTCACCTCCAGAGGAGCCGTGGTGTTTCCACACGAGATCGCCAATGGCATGCTAGGCGTGCGCGATCAATTTTTGAACGTACCAACATGTTGGGACTCTGATTCCAAACAATCATGTTGACACATTTTATTTTGAAAATTTATCGTTTGGTATTTTGACATTGCTATAATCACCATTTCTAGTAGGTAAACCATCCACAATTGTGCAATTTTCCATAGCTATGTTGAATCACCGGAGGGTATTTTCAACATGTCAAACTTGGAACACAGCGTTTCTGACAAGTAATTTCATCCCCAAACAGAATGACACCTCTATAGTACTCAGGGTTTGGGGCTGGTGTTTGTTTCATTGGAGGGACGGGACTACTCCCAAGAATTTTTCAGCTCAGCTGGTGGGTAATGTGTTTGCACAGTTGAAACTTTCAAACCTCCAAAGACGTGGCATTGTAGGTTGAGGTGCCCGGCGTGTTGCTGGAGTTCCACTCTCATGGTGAACACATGTTGAATCCTGATGTTCAGTGGTTATCACCACATGTTTTGACCATGTAAATCACCATATTTAGTGGTTGAACTTGTGTTTTTTTTTACCACCAACCCTATCTTTGTAGCTGTGAGTAGCCCAGTTTTTGGTGAAGTCCACCAGTTTTAGCACTAGACATCCACCAGTTTTTGCATCGGAGGTGCCTTAGTTGCCATCACTGCCACCTGCGCTTCGGTTCATACCTACGCAGCCCTAATCATCGGCTTCATCGGATCCCTCGCGGCTCTGGCGTCCAACGAGCTGATGCTTGCGAGTCCAATTGCCCCAGGTTTTTTCACGTTTTTCTCGTCATTTAGCATCTAAATTACTGTGGTTAAAACTGGCTGCCATTTTAACCACCCATTTTCCTGGGAATGGTAACCATACCACCTATAAAAATGGTGATGACTGGGGGATGGTTTATGGCATGGTTTTACCATGTGGGACTTGGGACATACTCAGCAATAATGAGGATGACATGGGATTTACCATTGGGCGGTGAGTCTCCCGTGACTGTCGGATCCGCTCGCTTGTAACTGTCGAATCTGCTCGCTTGTGACTGTCTCGAAACATCATAATAATCCGCATCATCACATTATGATCATTATAATCATGATGATGACGATGATGATGATGATGATGATGATGGTGATGGTGATGATGATGATGATGAGGATGACGATGACGATGACGATGACGATGGCGATGGCGATGATGATGATGATGATGATGATGATGGTGATGACATGGTGATCATCCATGTCATCACCATCATCATCATCATCGCCATCGCCATCGTCATCGTCATCGTCATCCTCATCATCATCATCATCATCACCACTGCCACTGCCACTGCCACTGCCACTGCCACTGCCACTGCCAACTTCTATGTGTTTTAATCATCAACATGGTCATCACTCTCCTCAGCAACATCATGACCAGTAGTGAAGAGTAGGAAAGTGAAAGGAGCAGAGAAATTTAGAGGTGACAGTTATATAAGTGAAAAGAGTAAAGAAGGTGAAGATAGGTAGGAAGTCAAAAGAATATGAATTCAGTGTCAAGTCGTATGAAATCTATGGAAGCCACAAACCCGTGTGAATTCCCAGTGAACGTCATTGCTCCACCCCACCCCCACCCCAGCAACCAACCCGTATGAAGTCCGAGTGAACGTTATTACCCGACCCCACCCCACCCCAAAGCACAAGTGAGTGGAGTTGACAGTCGAAGGAATTGAAAGCAATCGAGAAGTGCAGAGTAGGAAAGTGAAGGGAGTAGAGAAGTGAAGGGGAGGTTGATGATCATCGTTTTTCGTTGGTTGAGTCATTGTAATCTTCCCCAAAATGTTTCCAGCAGATGAAATCTCCAATTTCCACTAAACCAGTGAAATCCCATCAATCTCTATATGTATGTATATATATATAGATATTTCATGACTTCAGAAACTCACATAGAGAAGCCATATTTTAACATCATTTTAACATCATCAAATCCGTCGCCATGGCCATTTTTGAATCATCCCCTGCCGTGGCCCAGGATCCTCCGCTGCCATTTGGACGACCCCGTGGGCGCCGTGGGCGTCCATGGGGCCTCAGCGCTTTGGGGCCTGGCCGCGGTGGGGCTTTTTGCGGATGGCGAGCTGCCGGGGATTCAGGCCTCGGGGGGCGATTTTTTGCCTCGAATTGAAGATTTTGCCATGGAAAACCCGCATTTTTAATGGGAAAACCATGGGAAAACCATGGGAAAACCATGGGAAAACCATGGGAAAACCATGGGAAAATTGTGATTTATATGGAAAACCACTAATTTTAAGCTGGGTAAATCAACTATTTCTATGGGCCATGGCTTCCATAGCAAACTGTTAAATTACCAGAGGGTACGTAGATTACAAAAGTTATCACCAGTTTAGATCTAGGGGTCTAAGATGGTCCAAGTAGGTTCTAACATGTTATAAGCCTAGTTATATCATCCCACGTTATGACCCTAGTGGCCCTAGTTATATCATCCCACTTATATCCTGGGTTAGTTCAGCCTAATGGACTAGTGGTTTAAGATGGTCTAAGCTTTCTTATCCCACTGAAAAAAGCAGGGATAGAACCTACTTAGGATTTATGGGATGAGCCTTCAAGTGAACTATCATAGAATATATATATAATTCAGTTTTTTTCTTCCCCTCTTTTTTAAACCATGATAGTCTTTACCAGTGAATTCCAGGATTAGTAAAGCAATAGTAAACCAGCCCCAGTTTTTTCATCCATCCCTACAAAGATTGTTTTTTCGGTTTGGTATATGGCATGCTGGGTGTATAACTGAATAACTGAATAACTGAATTTAGTAGAGGTTTAACTAGCAATGATTTTTGGTCAACTACCTATATATATAATATATATATATAAATGTATATATATATATGGTGATATCTCCATGTTTAATGTCACACAAGTGAACGGGCTTCATGGATATTTTACGTGATTTCACCCACAACATGACTTTTATGTTCAGCTCTAAACAGTAAAGCATCAATACTTCATTGTGTCATTGGTTGTGTGACTCAATGACCCCGTTTTCTGAGGCTTCACCATCCGTGAAAGTCCCCTACGATAGTCAAACGTGTCAATGGACAATCCACCAATTAGTTCGATGATTTTCTCATTAAAACCTCCATCGACTTCGGTGATTTCCCAGCTGTCCGGATGGTAAATCCAGTATCAAATTAATTATCCCATCAATATCCCATTATTAAACCATTGGTGAATCATTATGGTTGGGATAACAATTGGAGAATAATGGGATAATCATTATAATGGGATATTGATGAGAATTATCAATTATGGTGACTCCCATGATTCGCGTCATTAAACCATAGAAATGTCGAATTTTCAGCTTTTCATTATTGTGGATGGGCCACTACCCTACTTGGGGATTTTCTGTTCACAGGTGGCCAATGGGCTCTTCTGCGGCGGCTCTGCGCGCTTGCTGGGGGTGCAGATGCTGTTGGCAGTTTCGATTATTGGTTGGTCGCTGGTGACCCAGCGATGATTTAGTTGACCAAAAAAGTCTGCCAGCGACCGCAGATATCTAGATAGCCAAAGATTTGGGATACCGTAATCTCCAGGCCCCTACGCCCACACTGCGACATTTCACAGCAACCCCTTGCAGCACCCGTGCCCAAGCTCCACCGCGGCACCCTGCAGCACCTGGAACCAAGTTCCAAGACCCCAACATGCAACTCTTCGTATACTTGAAGTAAGAACCCAAACAGCTTTGCTATCTGGAGAAGAAATCGGTATATTTTGCTCACACCAATTTGTGAGTTGCTATATTCTTCTGGTTTACCATGGTTCATTCTTGTTACGCTTTTTGGTTGATGAAGAAGGGGGTGATTTACCCCCGCAACCAGTGAATGGAATGGTAAAAGAAGTTTAGCCTCTTGGACAAACCCTGGCGGCTTAGTGCCGCAGTGGCCGACAGTAAAGATAAGTTTTTCCAAACGCAAAATCTACTAGACAGCCATCATAAGCCATAGTTGGGATCTTCCAACAATATAAAACACCCTGTAAATGGTCCTACCATGTCAAAGTCCCCTGCGAAAAACCCATGATTTGGGGATGTTTCATAAAAAAAGAAAGGGAAGGGATTCGTGGCTGATTTCTCATGGTTCTATTCCACTCCAAGTTGAGGTCACCATGCTGCCTTTTTTCTACCTGCTGGGCATGGCCTTCAGTCGCCGTTGCGACTTCCGCTCGGTCCGTGCGGGGCTCCGCGTGGATCCTCGGGACGAAGTGCTGGGCTTGGACCACGTGATGCATTCAACAGATCCTCGGAGCCGGAAACCCACGGTGATCCAGATGGAGTTGGAGGATTCCGAAAGCAGCTGCAAATTGGGCCTCTAAGGCACAACATGAAATGGCTTTGTCTGAAAATGGGGCGAAAGAGCAGTTTTCATAGGGAAGACTAATATACAGTAAATTTTAACCAATTGTATTTTGAAGATGTTTGAAATTGGTGATGTTTCGAAGCCGCAAGGGCCACAAGTTGGAAACGGCCTGTGAGTCCCAAAAAAAGGGGGAGTTCCAAACAATCGGTCGGCGCGTCCCTCCGAGCCAAGCAAAGCCTTGTGTGGAAAAAGGCTCAAGGAACCTTGGTTGCCGGGAGATGTTGATGCTTGAGGCCTCCTGAAATCTACCAAAGTGGATGGACAATAGATCAATAGATTCGTATTTTTTCACTTTTTCCCAATGGATAAACCCTGGGAAAACGGTGTAATTCAATTGGTCAATCCCACGCCATGAAGAGTTGCTCAGTCACCCGATTGGAGTGATTGGTCGGTCACCTCACAGATATCTGTTCCCCCCAAATGACTCTTATAGATAGAACACACATGAACACACTTTCCCAGCATTTTGGGGCTTATGGGTATCATCCCCTTTGGCACCAAAAAGGACCCAATCATGAAGTCCAATTGGGGTGCCAATGGCGGTTTACGTCTTTACAATGCGGAATTGGGATGATCATTTGCAAAATTTGGGAATTGCTTGGCGACTCGACCAGGTCCAGAATGATCAGCACTGAATCAGCTGCCGCAGCTTTTTTTTTGCGGGCTCCGACCCCCGGTTGTTCTAAAGCCTTGATCCTATGGCAGGCAGTGTGCTGTGGTGAGTGGGTGTGGCGTCCCCAAACTCCAGGACTTAGTTGGCTAGTCCAAGAATTAACTGGGATATCAAAAAAGTGGTGATTTCAATGGGAGAATGATGATAAATCATCAAAAATTGGGATTTTCAGAAAAAGCCCCGTTGTGAAACAACTGTTCCAATATATCCTTTCTGGGGGGAAGACATGGATCAATGAAGATAGAAACTCGGGACTCCCTCAAGTTACAGCCGTCGCAAGTTGCTGGCCGAAAATCTGCTGGGTCCGCGCATCCACCAGCACCCTGCCGGTTAGACGGTTCGACGACTCCTTATTGTGGTTAACCCCCTTACATCTCGATGAAATCCCAGATGCTACAAAAAAAGTGCCGAAATAACCGATGAATCGACACAGGACTTCCAGGGATTGATGATTTTCTGTTGAGATTTTCTCCTGCCATTCTTTCGGTTCGTTTTCCCTTGATGGAAAATTCGTCAGCCCCGCCCCAGTTGGACTCTTGTTGGCTGCATCTCTGGCCCTCGCCACAGCAGAGAACAGCACGCTGCGCGGCCTCGGCAGAACTGCCAAGGAGATGGCAGCTGGTTTCATGGGGATTTCATGGAGAAATGTGGGAATGTGAACCGTATATAACTCACATTAACTATCACTTGGATGTTGGTGGTTTAAAAGATGGTTTTTAATTCTATTTGTGATGATACTTCCATCTGACTAGTAGTTCTAAGGGGAGTAGAAACTACCAGTGGAGTGTTTTGTTACTGTAGGTTGTTGGTTGGATTCTCATTGTGGCCATTATTTGGAAAGACATTCATGTCGAAGTAACACATGAGTGTTGTCGCCTGGAGGGTGGGTGGGTTGATCCTCTCTTATGCCAATTTTGGCTTAAGGATCGACCCCCAATTTTGACACTGCCGACTGTGTCAAATTGGGTGGTAAGAGGGCAGTAAATGTCCTTTGGTACCCATCTCGAAATTTGAGGTGGGCACCGAATCAGATACGTTTGATATCCTCGGGATAGCGGTATTGGCTGTGGTGGTTTGCGCAACCCACTGTCTGGTGGGTAAGAACAGAAAGAAAAGAAAGGAAATACTGAAGCTACCTTCAGGAGCCACCGTCATCATCCATGGGTGACCCAACGCCAGCCGAGATCCAGGGCTTCAACACCTTCACAGATGTCTTCACCTGGGTTGGACTGCCACATGACTCCATCGACGACCAAAACACAACAGAAGGATCTTTGGCCGCAGTGCTTGGGATACGTGCCGCCATGCATCCCCGCACACTGGGTTGGACACCGGCACCAGACTATGAAGCAGTGATTCAGACATGGCAGGTTGCAACACCGGGACCCAATGCAGGAGACCCACCAACCAGGCAGCCGCCGACACTAGCACAGTTGGGCATGGCACGGTTGTTGGGCAGGTGCTGCAGATTGGTGGTTGGAGCAGAGCCAGCACCGGCACCCGCAACACCGGTGACGGCACCTGCAGCGCCGGTTTCAGCAGCGGCAACAAGAAGAATCAAGCTCAATGCAGTGCTTTCGCATGTGGACGAGTCAGAGATTGGCATCATGTCAGAAGCGGATATGGTCACTGGCTACATGCGATATGCCGCTGTCTATGGAGGAAACGAAAGGCCTCCAAAGGAGTCGGAGCCTTCGGTTGAGCAGGTGTCGGCCTTGAAGCATCTGATAGATGGAGGATCCACACCATACGTCGATTTCTCAGTGTGGGGGCCCTACATGCACAGGTTGGTCAAGAAGATCAAACTCTCCGGCTACAGCCTTGGCCGGGATGGCAAATTACAGCTGGTGGAGTTGGCAGGGCCATCGAACTATGACATGTGGCTTTCATCCTTCCAGGTGTACACCAATGCGATGCTCATGCTCGACCAGGCTGACCTTGGTGTGATGCTCAAGTACAGAGAGAGGATTGAAAAGATTCACCAAAGGTATGGCGAGAGGATTTGGGCCCTGCTCTACCAGGCGGATGTCAGATGCCGCTTGGAAGCCTTCGAGCGCATCAGACGACAGATCGCCACCGAGCAAGAGATGCTCAGGAAAGAGCATGTGGCAAACGGTGGAACAGGCGACCCGCCGAAGGTGCCGGGCTACGATCCGGCCAGGCCCTGGAACTTGGTGTTCCAGCGGGCGGTCCAGGATGATGCATTCTGGCGTGAGGAAGTGGTCGAGCCTGGTGTCATGGTCCTCACCAAGATCTCGGGTTTGAACGAGCAGGTCACTGGAGATGCTCCCATAAAGGGAGAAGCGGTCCTCGACAAGTACAACCACCTCCGGCCGCACTTGGAGAAACAAAGATCCGACCTCGCAAAGACAGCAGAGGAGGCAGGCACCACCAGGTCGAGAATGGCAAGTACGTGGTGAACAGAACTGGCCACCCTCTGTGTGATGAGTTCAACACTGGACAGTGCAGCACTGGAAACAATGGTTGGTGTGGCGTCCAGTGGAATAAAGTCCACCAGTGCAATCGCTGCTTGGGTTCGCATCCGGCAGCAAAGTGCCCTCATGATGCCATGCCGCAACCGAATTTCGTGAAGAATCGGGATGGCGGTGGAGGCAAAGGCAAGTCAAAGGAAAGAAGGGCAAGGGCAAGCGTCAGGGTGCACAATACTGACAGCTAGCAGTGGACGACAGCATGGATGGTACCCCAGACTGCATGGGAACCGGCGACAACACGGCGGGTTCGAATTCGGAACATGCAGAGACTTCTGGAACACGGAAGCAAGTCGGGAACTTTAAGATCCTGTACCTGTTTGGAGGACCGTACAGACCTTCAGACGGCTTTGAAAAATTTTGTCAGCAGCTGGGTTCACAGTGTGAACAGATTGACATTGAATTCAACCCAGACCATGATCTTACTTCACAATCCTTTTGGGATCATTTGTCAGCCAGGTTGGACGACTTCGACGCCTACCTCATCAGCCCGCCTTGCAGCACCTTCACTGCAGCTCGCAATGATGAGGATGGGGGGCCGGGAAAGTTGAGGTCGGTTGAGGGACCTGGTAGGTATGGTTTAGGTAACCTAAATCCCGAGGATAAACATAAAGTAAGAATCGGTACCCTCCTAGCATTGAGAGGGCACGCAGTAGCTAGCCATGCGCAGCGCTCCAACAAGCCATGGATCCTGGAGCAACCTCACATGCGTGAAGATGGCACTTCTATGTTTCGGCTGGATGAATTCCAGCAGCTGCTTCAGGAGAACGGGGTTAGAATTTTCACATTTGCACAGTGTAGGTTTGGTTCAGACGCAGAAAAGCTTACTGATCTTATGTCCAATCAAGATCTAGATCACATGGTTTTGACATGCAATCATGAGCCGCAAATTTGGATAGTGCCATGGAATGGAAGAAGGTATTTTCTGCCGCATGCACCATTGAGGGGTAGGCAAAGGGCCATCAAAGCTAGGGACTGGAATTCATCCATGTTGAGACAGTATGAACCAACAGGGCCCTATGTCACAAAGGCCCATGCAGCTTACCCCGCGCAGCTGAATCGTAAACTTGCACTGTCATTGGTCGAGTCTTGCTTGCAACACCAGAGCCGCCCACATCCGGGTAGCACGGTAGCACTCAAGATGGACCAGAACCTAGACACCCCGAAGAAGCAGTAACACAGGCCATACATCTCAGACAACGTGCCATAGACAACAGAGCGGATGAAAGGAACAGCCTTAGAAATGTCTTTGCATCGGTTGGAGACAAATCATCTCTGATTGGGAAGCAGATCTCAAATTTGATTGAAAGATATCTTGACAGATATCCAGAGATGGAGGACAACTTGGTAGACAACTTCGGAAGGCAGATTCATGATCAGCCTCAAGTCAAAGACAAGGTTGACAGGCTACGACACGAAGTGGCGTCGCTTTTGCAGAGGAACAGACCGCAGGATATGCCAGAGGTATGCTTGACGGAGGAAGTAGCCAACAAGAACTGCAGGACGGTCATCGGAGCTCATCTTCTTGAGTACTGGGCTAACTTAGTTGATGACCCAGCGAAGAAGATCATCAAGTGTCTCTATCAGGGAGCACCTGCATCGATTGCTTTGCAGCCAGAACTTGATGGAGTCTGCCCTGCAGTGGATCAGGAAGAAGTAGACCTGATGCCGGACGATCTCTTCACGGACTATGATGGCTTTGAAAACTACCAAGGTGTTGAAGATAACCAACATGCCATTGATGCAATCCGTGGATACTTCAAGAAGGGCTACCTTGACAAGTGTGACACACTAGAAGAGGTCAGGGAGTTGGTAGGATCTGACCCGATCTTGTCGAAACTAGGCTGCATCACCAAAGAGAAGTGCAATCCTGACACTGGAGCGCACACCACAAAGGTGCGCATCATTTTGGATTGCAAGCGTTCAGGAGTCTCCAAGGCAGCGGACCGCAAGTACAAGGTGGTTCTTCCTCGGATCACTGATGCAATAGCTAGTGCACTGAAACTCCTATCGTATGCAATCAACGATGAGAAGACTGAGCTCTTCATCGCAGATGTTTCTGATGCCTTCTGGCTGGTGCCATTGCACCCTAGTGAACGAAAGTATTTCGTCGCTATGCTTGGGGGTTCCTACTATGTCTTCAATCGAACTGCTCAAGGGTCCAGGGCAGCGCCACTCACCTTTGGGGTACTTATGGCGGTCATGTCCAGATTCATACAATCTCTGGTCATGGGACCTCTTGACACCTGGAGACAGGTACCTGAAGCCCTCATGCAAGTCTATGTTGATGATCCGCTGGCAATCTTGGTGGGAACCGACACACGATGGCGGAGGCTGGCAGCAATCATCTCCATTGGTTGGATGCTGCTTGGCGTTCCCATAGCATATCACAAGGCTGTCCTAGCCCATGAAACTACGTGGATTGGTATCAAGTTGTTTTGCTTGGGCCAGCGCTTGCGAGCAACGTGATAGCTATCAAGTCATTGAGAACGCTCATTGGCAAGGTGATGTCAATTGCCACAGTGATCTACGTGTGGCGACCTTTTGTGCAAGAACTGTATGCTGCGCTATATGAGACAAATACTAGAGCACCTCCTGGATGCGTGTGGGTGAAGCAGATCTATCATTCACTGCAGTGGCTACTATGTTTCTTGGCTGGAGAACAGGGAGGCATCATTCGCAAGTACAGTCTTGCGCACTACCTCAGACTCGGACCTCAAGTCCGCATCACCTGGGACGCCAGCCCATATGGCATGGGTGCCACCTTAGAAGTTAATGGGGTCTTCAAGGAGTACTTCACCATTCCCATCAGTCAAGAGGACCAAGACCACTTGGAAGTCAAGGCGGGCACTTCTCATGGACAACAGGCATGGGAAGCATTGTGCGGGCTCATAGCTCTGCGTCTTTGGCAAGGACATTGGATGGGACAAAGGGCCAGACTCTGTGTTAGGAGCGACAACATGGCAGCTCTCACAGTGTTTGGGATGCTCCGAGCCAAGTCTAAGGCATTGTTGAAGATATCCAGAGAATTCTCTCTGGATTTGGGTCAGGCAGAATATCGACCTGACCTTGTGCAACATGTACCTCATATGGCAAACCAACTCAACGACATGTTGTCTCGTCGACTATACACATTGCCAGCCGAACTTGCCAATGCCGAGCTCGTTGAGCCACCTCCACGTCCCAAATCGTGGTGGAGAGCTGCCAGAACTTGGGATCCACCGGTGGAACCAGCTGCGACAAAGAGGGTGGATCCAGTCACCTTGTTTTCTCCCCAGACACTCAACAAGAGAGTTAGGGTTGAGTAACTGAATTGCATGATGCTTGGAACAAAATAGGATCGCGAATGAGATGACGGTTTTCTTGTTTTCTCTTCAGTGATCTCACTTTGACACAAGCAAGCATAACAATCACAGGGCACCCTCTTACGAGGGTGCAGAAACCCTCACCTGAGGGTGCTTAAGCCGTGAAACCCTTTTTGTAGGGTTAAGTGAGAGTGCTTCATGTCAACTGCTGCTTCGTGTTGTTTCTTCTTTAGGCCTAGGCTAGGCTTCAGATTGACATGAGTTGCTGGATGTTCACTCAGTTTCGCCGGATGTTCACGCTGTTGTGCAACTTGAACCTTACCTTAGGCTCAAAGGTATATCTCCCCTCATGAAGAGAAATAGGAGAGGACCAAAGCCCCAATTCCTAGCACGGCTTCCCCCTGACTTTGAAGGATGGCTGCTTGAACGTGCCTCCAAGCGGACACATGTTTCATCTTCCTCACAAGGTGTTGTGACCCGTCCGGCGGCTGGTAACACAGGGCGGGTCGAAACCAAGGAAGATTGTGAGACATCCTTCCTAGCGGGGTCGGACTCGGTTAGTCGGCAAACGATGAGGAGAAAAGATATGCCTCTCTTAAGATCACCTCCTAGTTGCCATGGGCCTCGCGTTCCTCGTGATATCACTGATGATCTGGAATCCAGACAAGCTGCTTTGGACAGATTCACCGACGATTATTTCGCTGCATCCACCAGACACACCAGGGACGCACAGCTCCAGACCTGGCTGAGATTTCACAACAGATGGTTTGTGGACACAGACCACCAGTTCCACTTACTGAGAATGTACTGGTTGCGGTATCTTGTCTCTTTAAAGCTGGGGGGTACAAGTCCTACAGAAATTACCCGGGCAGGGCAAAGGATTTTCACATCACTTCTGGATTTCCCTGGACGGATGCATTGCAAAGAGTTGCATCTCGTTGCACCAGATCGGTACTGCGAGGATTGGGTGGCCCCACCCGGTCTGAGCCATTTGACTTCCTTGACGTTGTGAAGCACCTTGAGGGAGTTGAAGAACCGTTGATTGAAAATGGTCCCATATTCCCACAAGTCATGGTGGTTGTGGGAGTATACTTCATGCTCAGGGAATTGGAGCTCTCAGCGATCGACGTGTCAGACTTATCCTTTAGTCAGAATGATTCGGTCACACTCAATCTTCCGGTATCCAAGACTGACTGGATGGCGAAGGGGTGTCGCCGAACATGGTCGTGCCTCTGCTCACTTGGTAGACCTTGCCCAGTACATGTGCTGAGTGCATATGTGAAGATACTCTCTGACAGGGGACAACTGGGTGGGCCACTTATCAGGACAATCGAGGGGCGGTTTTGCACAAAACAAGCTGTTGTCGACACAATCAGGCATGCTGTGCACGCTGCAGGTGGTCTTGCAAAGTCGACAAGCGGCGAGTGGGTTGTATCAGGTCACACCTTCAGAATCACTGGCGCACGAACCCTCACTCTTTGGGGACTGGACCCCATCACGGTCCAACTTCTTGGAAGGTGGGGATCTTCAGCGGTTCTCACATACTTGGCTGAGACCCCTTTGGCTACCATCTCGAGCCGCCTTACCTGCAAAGAAGCGGGACATCAGAACCCACGAGAGATAAATCACCGAGTTCATGCCCAACATGATGAATCAGAGGAACAGCAACTTCTGAATTTGAAGTCCTATGATCACAAGTTGAGAGAACTTGACGGAACCGTCAGTCATCTGTCACATGTATTGGAAGGAATGGCTTCCGCTCTTGACAGCAGGTCGAAATTGGAGACATGGCACATTCTCAACTACGCGTCAAGAGTCAAGCGTGAGACAGTTGTAGATCTCAGCATGTCGCCAGCTACATGGAAAACCAAATGTGGCTGGAAATTTGCACTTTCTCCAGACATTACCATGTACAGAGAAGTTTTCCCACCGGATATAGCATGTCGCGTGTGTCCCAAGTGCTCTCCCTCCGAATCCACCAGTTCGAGTTCGTCCTCTTCGGATGTGACTTAATGATCGGTGTTCCAATGATGGTTGACACGGTCAAAATTGGGTGGGTCAAAAGACGTGAACTTTAGCACATCCATTTCGTGACCCATCCAACCATCAGGAACCAATCCATGTGGGATGGGTTCACATGGCCTGGTTTTGTACCATAGGCCGCTGTGGTACTTCAATTGGACTCAGCAGCTTCGATCTAAAATGTTGGAAGGGAGGGAGGGCTGATGTGACACAGGCGAGTGTTGGATGTATTATGTTGGCTTGAGTATAGTATGGGTCGTGAAGAATTCCAGTTCGCAGATGGACTGGTCTATTGCAGAATTTTTCATGCCATACTGCCATCCTCATCCTCGTCCTCGTGACTCCTGTTATTCCCTTAATGAACAATTTAAGCAGGAAACCTATCTATTTGATGGGAAACTCTATGGTTTGTAAACGTTCGACTGATCATAGTTCTTATTTTTCAAAATAATCAAATAGATTGAATTGTTCTTATTCGATGGATTGTTGGGAAGATCTATGGGAAAGTCCATTGAATTATCCTCCGCCCCAGTTCGACCCTGCAGGAATCCCCAGTACACCTAGCGTGGACAAGCCTGGCCAACTTTTGCTTGTCCAGTGATGGGAACCGCATCGAGAATGGGGTGAAGGCGGGAGGCTTTTTCCCATCCAAAACTGGCGATTCAACCTGGCATTTTGGGTGATTTGAGACAGAAACCATGGGGATTTACCCACTAGAAAGAGTAGAAATGAGGATTGAGTCTTTGGTCTTTGTATGTCTTTGTTCTGGGCTAATTTCAGAGTTTCAGTCGCAGGTGCACTTGTGGGAATGCGACCAGAGCTTCCAAAGCATAGGGCAGAACTTCTTCGTGGACCAGCAAAATCGGATCCGTAGCGCGGACCGTGTGGCCCGAGTTGCCTGGGGTGCAGTTGGGCTTATTCTATTGTTATAGCCACCATAAGTTAGGATATATCCCCTATCATTGTGGTTATATATCCACTTATAAGCGGAACTGTACCCCATGGATATCCATGGTAGGTGAAACACCATGGACACTGTTGTGCCATGGTGAGAGACCTATTCGTTATTGCTGGACCTTTTCTGAGTCACTCATAGTGGCCCTCATCCTTGTTGCAATAGTACCAGTCCCATCCCCTTGATATTAAATACCCCCAAAATCCAGCTTCCAAATGAATAGATCCAGTACTAAACCCAGGTTTTTTCTAGCGGGGTATTGTCGTTTAGGGGGAAGGGATTGCACCCTTTCAATTTCACATGGAACCCTCATTCAATGGGATTTGGAAGATGATTTCCTGTTGGTCATAGCCATTTTGAGCTTCCATGTTAAATTTTACGGGGGTGTATCCGTATATTATATAGATATAATATAGAAACATAATATATATATATATATAATACACACACACACACATATATATATATATATACACATATTTATAACATAATATATATATATATGTGTGTGTGTGTGTCACTTGTAAGATATCCGAAACATCCGCTCTCCAACTTCTGTTGGCGGATGCTTCCAGGCATGCATGCCAATTTGGAGTATTGCTTGGTCATTGACGGTGACAATTATGTCAATGGCTCCAAAATCCAGCTTTGGAAATGTCACTTGGCAGGAAATTTGCAGCCCTTGTCAGCGAGTAATGTGTGTCACTGATTCGGTGCATTGCACTGGGAAGTCCCACTTCAAAAAGCTTTCCAGTTGCAGCAAGCAATTTTATCAACTATAGTGATACTATAGTACTATAGTGGGTAATAGTACTATAGTGGGTAATAATAATACTATAGTGGGTAATAATACTATAGCGGGTAATAGTACTATAGTGGGTAATAGTACTGTAGTGGGTAATAGTACTATAGCGGGTAATAGTACTATAGTGGGTAATAGTACTATAGTGGGTAATAGTACTATAGTGGGTAATCGAAGGAAGTTTAGAAGTCAAACTTCCGACAATATGGACAGATGAAAAGCAGAGTAGGGTAGAGGCAGAGAGAAGAGAAAGATTAGAAGAGAGAAGAGTAGAAGAG
>Ga0126342_10011198_pt1 | contig 16026 bp, 14 predicted proteins | sample Cyp1metagenome_FD_92528 | JGI IMG/M metagenome (GOLD analysis project Ga0126342, IMG submission 92528) | Coral microbial communities from Lord Howe Island, Old Settlement Bay, Australia - Cyphastrea 1 metagenome | ecosystem: Host-associated > Invertebrates > Cnidaria > Coral ... | reverse complement strand
TTACCTAGCAAGTTCACATGAACGTTACCACATGCCCCACCCCACCCCACCCCACCCCCCCAATGTGCACGAAAACGCACGGCCAGATAAAGACCGTGCTCCAACTATATATATATACACGTATAGTTGTAATGCAGCATCTCTTGCGGATGGTGAACCTATAATGTCATTATGGCACCCACAAACATTCCCGGAATGCAGATATTTCCGTGGAATAACTCGCTGGTCTACCTTGGGGCTTTGATTTTTGGACGGCCCAAGAGTTCCACCACTGCAGAGCCTAAGGCAACATGTTGAGCTGTGCGTACCACTTGGTTCCTTGTCAGCATGATTCGACTGCAGCATGAACAGATACAGCGAGTCATGCGTTTCTTCACCAACACTTTTCCGGTTTCGTCACGCAAAGGCCAAATACTTGGGCGGCTGGCAACCCGCAAACCTCAAGAAAGCCATGGTGCCCTTCTGCATGTGGATGCAGCATGGCAGGTAACATTGAATTGGTATGTTTTTCATTGTTTTTCTCCGGTACTGACCAAGCCAGTTTCCGACAATCTCTTGACCTTCAGATCCATTGCAAAGAAATGTCAGGAGAATTTGGTTTAGGCGCATTAGTCAGTGAAGATTGTTGTCTTGCGTTGTGGTTGCTATGCATACAGGCATACAGGGAGGTCTTACGGTTTAAAAGGTTTTTCTAACGTGTAGTGCCTGTGGAGAAAGACTCAATTTTTCTTGAGTTTGGGATGTCTGATCGCATGATGAGACTGACTGAGGTCTTTCTTTATCGGCATATTGCTTGGCAATTCTCATCACGGCAAGTTTCAAGCTCAGCATGACTTTGTAACAGGAACTGTTGAGTCCAAGGGGAATTCCTCGGATTGGCTCTGGATGTTCTATGGTGTATACTGTATGATGTAGTTACAGCATGTTAAAGCATGCTGAAGCGGTAACAATCACCCACCCACCCAAAAAAAAGCGAAACCGGGAAACGCGAAAAAAAACCCATAATACACATGACCTTTTAACCGGGAAACGCGAAAAAAACCCATAATACACATGACCTTTTTCCATCTTTTTCCTGGGGGAAGGTCTAGGTCGCTCAATTAATTCCTTTTCTTTCCCTTTTGACATCATTGTAAAACGAAAGAACATGGCAAACAAAGACTACCAGGACAATTGCACGAGTTGTCATCGCTTTCACCCCTGATGATTTATCATTGTTTTTACTTCGTTCTGTATGTTATTGAAATTGCAAACTGGTTCTCTGCTTTTCGAAGCAAAACAAATAAACAACAACATGACCAAATGGTGGCAGTTTATTATTGCCCTTACATTTCTTGATGTACAAATATATATATAATTATATATTAATTATATATATATACATACACATGTTTTTTTACTAGGCCTCCAAAGGGGGGAGGCCTTTATCAGCTCGAAAAACATCCCTTTTTCTACACGGTGAAGTAAGAACTAAAGTATTTTGAACCTGCAGAAATTCTGCATTATTTGTCGTTTCTTTGTGACAACAGATTCTTTGTTGAAACAACAAACTATAAACTGTTTTCTTTGCTATCTAAATTCAATTTAAACATAACAAAGAAAAGAACAACAACAAGGACGGCGGCGGCTATTATTGCGTGTGCAGTTCTTGATTTATTTTTGCTTTTACCGGGAGTCCAAAGGCATGGTCAGCAAAGCAGTGCAATTCCGGGGGACCAGGCAAAGTGGCAACACTAAACTTTGTACAGGCCTTACTAACTTATGTATTGGCAAAAAAATGTCCATTTTGACCAACATATATATGATTATTGTCGTTGCTTTACTATTTCTTTAGCTACATTGCGTATCCAACTAGGTTTGTCTGAAAATAGAGTACCCCGAAATCCATAGATTCATCATAATTTTCCTTTTGTTAAATTGTCACGTTGAAAGATATACCCCTATTGTCAGACACACCCACTTCTCCAAATGCAGGAAATTGTTCCAAGTTTCCTTGTAAGCTTGACCTCGTTCATGACCGCGGCCCAGGTTTAGTCTCATTCCAATATCAATAGAATCTTGGCGTGCAGAGAAGGGTTTCACAGATTGAGTCGAAGGTTGACCTATATATTTTGTTTCAGCTTCTTAGCATGGTCGCAAGATGTGCCGGTAAGAACTCCAACATGTTCATGTTGATATATGTTGATTGTACTCTTCTTGCTGTTTCTGCCTGCTCCTTTGTTGCTCCAGTGTTCTTTTTGTCCACTGGCCATGTCAGACTGGCAACGTGGTAATAAGGTGATGGCTGGTCTTTTCTGCACAATGACCGCGCCTTCACAGCACTTCAACGGGCCATCGAATGCAGCATTGCTTCTGGTTATTTTTTTCTTAAGGCATGATAAGTGTGACACAGTAATTTCACTGCCGATCCAAATATGTTCTGTGATGGCCTCCTTTCGAAACGACAGACAACTTCATTGTTCGAGTTGCTTGCCATGTCATGGCTTCACTATTTTCTTGCCCACATACACACTGGCACGCTTTGAAGTTGCCCTGCCCAGGTTGTGTTTCCACAAGGAAGTGAGAAGCAAAGAATTGAAATGCCATTACACTCGGTTTGACATCTTTGCAAGGGATGAACCATGCTGGGCTTCACGAAACCATCTTCACATTTGCGAGTTAAACAGTTATTTTGGCTGTCATCATTGTTCCGTACTGAACTATGGCAACTATGGGTTTGTCACATGTCTGAAAAAAATGGTACCCCAAAATCCAAGTCTGTATCATCAATAGTTCAATGGCAACTTTGGGGTATCCAAGTGGTCCAAGCCCATTAAAGGTGACCCAGCACCCCATGTTTGATCTCCAGCATGAGTGAACTGCCCAAGAGCAGAGCGGACTTTACCAGCTTTGCTGCTGCCTACTTGTGTGCAGACAGCAGGAATCAAGGTTACTGGCATCGTTGATTGGAGCGAGTTTGAGTAGATCTCGCTCAGCTTATGGTTGTGAATTGGCTTTGTGCAGCCGCTACATGTCCTCGCCAGATGTTTGATATGCTTGTCCAGTCAAAGTGGTGCCAGAAGATTCATTTGCAAGGTTCCATACCGACTTTCAGCTGTTTGCAAAAGAGGCATTCAGCAGCTGCAGCCGTGCTGGAAAAAGTAGTTCAGACACGAAATTTGCTCCGATCGAACACCCAGGGCTCACCCAGAAGTCATGCCTTCAACATCCTTCAACCTTCGAAACAGAGAATACAAGCGTGTTGAGATTGTCATCCGAGAATGGGGAGAGAACCAAGTTGACCAAGGTGACCAAGTTGATCCATATCAGCAACATTTCAGCAACTATTTGGTGTAGCAGTTGGATCCAGTTGGCATATCAGCATGCCACAGGCTCCACTGGAGGAGGATTCAGAAGTTCTGCTGGAGGAGATCTGTGACATGGAATCAGGGGGGTCCTCCAGATTTTGATGGCCTGAATTCATAGCAGGATAGTCAGAACATGTCGGAACATGTCAGAACTGTGGTTTGTTTCTCCATGTTTCTCCGTAAATTGGAAAAGAAATTTCTTTAATTGGGTTTGTTTGGAATAAGGCTGCCCCAAGAACTCTTGGTTTATCATCATTTTCCTTATCGAATCTACAACGGCCATGTTATATTGGGGCAAATCCAGGGGCCCATGGCTTGCTATAGTAGCCATGGCTTGGAACTATTTCCCCTTCAAAATGGCTGGTTGAATGATGCGATTTATCGGCTAAAAATATCGGCTTTCAAGCTTGCAAAATGAGAAGTTTGTTGGCTCTACAGTCCTTTTTCCTATACGATGTTGACTCAATGTTGGCACATATCTTTGAGCATTTTGAGCCATGGGTCCATGGGTTTCTCTGATAGGCTACCCATGGCATCATGGCCCCCAAATCCCTTGATCCACATGGCCACCCAGGATTGCCTGGACCAGGCGAGCTACCTCATTGCCAGAGGCGATGAGGCTTGGAGCTGTGAGCAGTATGATTCTCTCTGTACAACACTCATGACATAATTACAACTGATACTGTATATATTACTGTATGTATATAATATTATATACATATGTAGAATATACATATATAACCATATTATATATATATATGTACATGTAATATTTAGAATCTTAGAATATCAACATGACAAGATTATATCACCGAAGACCATCGCACATGGATCGCAGGGCCGGTGTGCTCTGCGCGTGGCGGCTGAGCAGCTGCTGCAAACAGAGGCAGAACTGGGCCACAACCCGATTTAGGGACACACAAAATATAAAAATAGAGATACAAAAAGATGTAAATTTAAGATTTAAATGTACGTGTATATATATAATAAACACATGTATATTTACATATATTTACATTAAGCCACCAAAATTAACTGGCTATTCCCTTCTTTGATGTAGGCGTGGTTGCTTAATTGCCATGTTTTGTTATGATTTAATCCCAAAATTGGTGCTATTGAAGTGGTAAGCATTGAAAATGTGGGGATTTCGCCATCCCAAAAATTGGGAATAGCCCATTGGGAAGTGGTTAGTAGCCAATATATATATATATATATTATATAATTATATATATATATATAATATGGGGTTACCGGAACCCAAATCACAATTGGGTGCGCTGGTCGTGGTTAGTAACTGCATGTAACCACTGACCAACTAGGATGCACATCCTAAGGGTCACATGTTTGTTGGGAGCACAGCGGGATGGGATTATACTGACACTGAGGTTGCATTGACTGGGCTTCCCAGAAAGAATATTGTGCATACTGGACCGTGAATCTGTGTAACAATCTGTAACATGTATTTTGAACCTTCTGCGGCCATTTCAACTTCTGGTTGTCAGTCGAATTTCCAGAGGCTTGGCAGGCGAAGCATGGAGGACTTCTGCTGTTGACCCTTGACTGCAAGAGCCAAGAGCCCGACTTTTTCAGCCTCACTGCAAAAACATCGAAAGATTGGGGTGTTTCTTTGACATATGCACTGTTGTTTTGGGGACACCCGAGTCAGTCTGAAAATAGCTATTGTCCTGGTCCAAAATCTGGGTGATCCAAATTTTCCCAATCAAACAATGCCGCCTTGAGGAATCGCCCCATTCCCAAGGGTGGTGAATGCCAATAGGGAAATTCAAACTTCACCTGTCAAAATTTCCCTCAAAACCTGAGTGATGATTAGTTTCCCCCCACCAAATCCCAGTAAGTCCCAATTGCTTTTGGAACAGAAACCCATCGGTTTCAGGTTACGTGTCGGCCTGGAGGGCGAGGTCCTGGATGGTCGCTGGAAAATCCCAAGAGTGGGAAAACATGGGAGAATCGTCTATAAATGGGGTTTGGTATTGCCATTGCCAGGCTATATTATTTACTGGGTGGTTACTTCATGTTACTTCCAATTTATGGCAATGTTCATAGGAAATATAGGACAAATATGAGGCTTAAAGTATCTCAAAGGGGTGAAGCATGGGATTTTGTGGGTACCTCATTTTTGGACATGAGCCATACCCCTGCCACTGGGGCTTGCAGCTTGACCAGTTGAGAGGTGGAGTTGTTGGACGTGCTCTCCATCCCATGATTCGTTGAATCATAGTGAATCAATATCAGCAATGCACAAAAGCTCCAACACCATCAAACAATATCAAGCACCTGTTTGTCAAAGACTCAAAAGACCATGAATCAAACAATATCAAACACCTGTTTGTTGATGATTGGTTGTTGGAAATGGGTTTACTGTATAGTCTAGTTCAATTGGGATTGCAACAATTAATCTACTGGCCGTATGAGACAGGGTACCAGGATGCAGCCACATGCACGTGGCGCGATGAGAGATGCTCCGATGGCTGCCGATCACTCTCGTTTTTGCCTCGGCATGACAATTTGGAGCATTAGTGTATGGGCTGAAACTGATTGACAATTGGGTGATGAAGATGATGAATACATTAGGAGCCGTCTCACTGCATAATCTATACTTGGGCAGAACCACTATGTGCTGCAGTGGTTATTCTTTTTCACCTCTACCTGGAAAGATCAGGCCCTCCACCAGCATATTCGCGAATAAATTGGGGACAAATAGATTGTTAATGATTCTTAGATTGTCCTTCGCAAATGCTGCTGATGCGGCACATCAAAGAACTCTACACTGCTTTTGCCCATTTTGCCTGTCAATCTTGGCTCAAAGACAACTTTGTATCAGATAACTCGGACTCACGGAAATTGCAAGCAATTGGACGTCCTGGGTTGGAGTGAGCATTTCTAGCGTTGGCAGATTCTCCGTAATTGATCAAGCTTCTAAAATTTCTTGACGCCTTTTATGTGTCTCCTTCAAACACGCTTGATTCTTGATCACCATAAAACCATGGACTGGAACATCAGACATCTTGATCGGCAGTTATAGAATGAGCGACAGCAGTGAAGATAAAATCGGATGGAATCGCATAGCTACGCGCTGCGCAGCCAGTTTCGCCCAAGATGTCGTCTACACCTAGTGCCAAAGGAGTCGAGGACCACTTGAATCATTTGGATCAATGATGATAATGATCAGACTGGGTAATTATGACACGGACCTGTCGACCCCCGATTGCTTGGAGTCCACATGACTTTGGTGGCCTGAGGAATGAACATGCAACGGCAATGCAACGGCCATGTTTCTTGAAATCACGTGTTGCGCGCCCATTTAAGGTGATTCGTTGAATGACAAGACATCCTGCAGTACTATATAATATAACCATATATAACCTGTTTGTTGGCAAAGTTCAGACTTCAAGTAAGTGGTATTTAGATCCTTGTGTGGCAGAGGCAAGCAAGGTGAGTTTTGCCGCGTCCATGCTATATACTGATGCAATTCGTTTCAGAGAGATTACTTACTTCATAAGGCCCAATATGTTTGGATGAGCAATTACCTTCCAAACTCAACTTGGTAGAGAAGGATGATGACTCTGATGACACAACAGAATCGTTGGGGTGTATGATAGTGTCAAGCTATTAATTTTCCCGCGCGGATGACCTGTCCTGTTATGCTCTTGGTGGACACCTGTACCATCCTGTCCCCAAGTGGCTGCAAGTGCTGGCAGGATTTGCACTTCGAGAAATGCCTGGGTCGTGGCTACTTCGGAGAGGCTGTCCGAAAAACCAACGCATTGCGTTGTGGCGCCTGAAAATAAGCTACCCGTGGCAACCCCGAAATCCAGTTGTATCAGTGTAGCATTGTTTTCCCGTTGAAATTGCAATTTGGGGTCATGTCGAGCTTTTGGACAACCACCAAGACATGTTTGATCTCCATCTTGTGTGGGATGATGCTAGCTCCAATCGACTGTACAATGATTCTTGGGACGCCTGCCTCAACCATCAGCAAGTTCATGGGTCCGGTTCTTTTCCCCAACCAGGACACATTTCCCAGAATCATCTACTGGCTGGTGGATTCACTTATTATCATTTCTTAGAGTTTCCAGCGTTTTAGGATAGTGTTCTTAATTGACACCCAATTGACTCATATTTTACCGTAGATAAAGAGCCCAACAGATGGGTTTTCAAAGTCACCATGCCCCACAGGTTTGGCGAGCGAAGCTCAAGAGCAGCCAGCTGGTTGCGGTGAAGAAGGTGGGGCCCAACTGGACAGTTCAGCCAACTAAGGGAGATGAGCTGGGTAGTTATGGTAATTATGGTACTGTAGTTATGGTAGTTGCGGTAGTTGTGGTAGTTGTGGTAGTTGGAGAGTGTATAATAAACTACCACCTTTTTGATCCTTTTTGCAGGGAAAAAACATGCCTTGTGAGAGATGTTTCTTGCTAAAGGTTTGTAGTCAGGATACAGTACCCATTTATCCAATTTTCATGTTGAGAATTGTTGTCCCATTAGTGTTTTGGGGTTTGCATTGACAGATCGATTTCTTTGCGGATCGTTGAGTTTTGGAAGGTGCGACTACAGCTGATCTTGGACAATCATTTGATGGATCAACTGCAGAGACACTTGGTTGAGATGAGGCAGCTCTGGTTGTTCAGGAAACTGCAGATGGCAAGAGGAACTGAAGAATTCCGGTTTGTTTACAGGGAAAATCTAAGGCAAAACAGCTATTTTGCCGCAACAAATATGGGCTTTACTGTCAGGGGTCCCACAAATCTCAGGGCTATCCTGAAACCCATCAGCTGTTGTGGAACTCTGTTGCTGTCGGACAAGGAGAGATCCGCATCCTGCGCAAAATGGACCATCCACGGATTGTGAGGCCCATGTATCCATGGAGGGTGCTGTCGGACGGGCAGTTGTACTGTCGGAATAAGATCTGGAGATGTTGCATTGAGTCTGAATGCCTAGGCAAATAGACAGCTGTGGGAAGCAGACGTGTATCCATCTATGTATATGATATAATATATAATACATATATATATATATTATACTTCTTATACTTTTGTATACACATATTCATGCTTACCAAGGGCGTATTGTACTATGAATTTTATTTGCATCCTATTTGAACTTCACAGAGCTCGTTGTATGGAGTATGAACCTTTTGGCAAATACAACCACGTTTTGCCAGTTGACCACACAAATTCGCCACTCTTTTGGATCCAAGCATTCTTAGTGGTAGAGAGGGCTTGTATCACCCTGGGTTTGCTCTTGCAAAGCGAACTCGCGCTATTTGAAGGCTTTTCTTTCATTTTGAAGACAAGGAGAGGCATTTCATGCGCTTGGCTCAGTGCAAAATGTCCAGATCGAAACACTTTGAAACACTGGATGTTGAAATTATTATCATTTATTATCTATAGACTGTATATACTTTATGTGCAGTTTTTGAATCTCTACTGTGTTTCAAGATGATCATACAGTCCCGTTGTGACTGGCTGATTTGAATCGGATACCGCAGCAGAGATGTCCTTTCTTCGACAAACGCAGCGTGGGCTGAGGTATTTGGGCATGGAATTCTGCGAAGGCAGGGCAGGGTCAAACGTGGTTTGCTGGAGAATCGATGATTTTCCCTGCTACAAATCACAATCAATAAAGTATAAAGGGAATTTCCCAGCTAGCCCCGTTTGACGACCTACATGTAGGTCACAAACAACACCTTCATTCAACTCAGCTGTCAGAAGTTCTGGATACCTTTTGTCTCCGACACATCTAGTGGGATGTGTGCAAATCATTTCCAAAGCTTGGTGTGTGTGAAGAATCATGGAACATTCAGTGATCCACTCGATTTTCCCAGAATTGGACGGGGACAAGAAAAGCAGGAACACAAATTTTGATCAAAAAATCAACGGTTTTCCGAAATTCGCCCCGAAACCAATCCAACGTCCCCAAAAATGTGCCGATTTTTTTCGTTGGAGGCGGCAGCCTCTTCGATAAGCTGCAGAAGGTGGAACGATTTAAATGTCCAGGCGACGTCACAACGTGGCAGTGGGAAAACCATGGGATGCCCAAACAAATCCAGAGGATTATCATCATATTCCCAGATCTGGAGATACTTGGATAACCCTACATTTTTGGAATAGTCTCATCATTCTTCTTTTTTTGTTTTATATGGACTCCTTGTGATTATTCTTGCTGTATTTCAGCTGCCATTTTGGGATATCCTGAATTTTTGGACAAACCAATATCTCCTTCAAGAAAATAGTGATCCACCACACATCAAACATATGAAAATCGATCCTTGGCTCTTGGGATGATCACAGTGATACGTAATTGGCTTTGGGATTGGTTCCTAGTAGTTTGCCCTAACTAGCTCAAACTCTGAATCCATTTCAGTGCTTGTAGCCCTTTAAGTGATTCTTCCCTGTCTGATGCGGTTTAGTGTCTACTTTCCCACTTTCTTGGGGGCCATACACCTCTGTTCAAACCCAGAGAAACTGCATCAGCATGCATCGGCATTCCGCGCTCAGTGGCAGCTCGATACTTCAAAGAAGCGTTGCTTCGCCGCAATGATAGCGCTTGCATAGATGTGATGGTGATACTCGGGATGCCATTCATAAATTATTCATAAATGGTATGAGCCTTTACTAGGAGGCAACAGTCAGGTGACACGTAGGTTCCTGAATCCTCAGCGAGGTAGGTCACGAACCCTTCCGTTTTTCCAAGGGAGCCCGGAGGATGAGAGAATTTGCATGCTCCAAATGTGTCACCTGAGTCACAAGATATCACATAAAAGCCAGATAGGTGAAGGATCAGCTAAGAGTTCGTGTCATTGTAATTAATTAGGCAGGGAAAGGGCATCGCTTCGGGATACGTCGAGTGCATCGCTTCGGGCTACGCCTCATGCATCGCTTCGGGATACCTCAACATCAACATCATCATCATCATCATCATCATCATCATCACCATCACCATCACCATCACCATCATCATCACCATCACCATCACCATCACCATCACCATCATCATCATCATCCTCATCGTCGTCGGCGTCGTCGTCGTCGTCGTCATCATCATCATCATCATCTTATTCTTCTTCTTCTTCATCTTCATCATCATCCTTGTTATAAGCATTTTCTTCTTCCGAGTATTATTCACATTCACCTTCATCTTCATCATTATCATGATGATGATAGCGTCAGGAGAAGATGTGATACCGTGAGATCATGTTGTTGTGCAGGTGCAAGAGAAGATCGGCTCATAGTGTAGCATATATGTCTTTGTGCCAAGAGCAAAAGGACGTTTTCACACACACACACCCACATCCCGCCCCCACCCCCATCCTCCATCCTGCAACAGGTGATGCAAGCAAACAGTCGCAGGCTACAAGTCAGCGGTTTTCCGAGCTGATCCCTCCCCACCCCCCCAACCAAACCCTACATGGATGAGTCAAGTAATGATGATGTAAGTCGAATGATCCCTCCCCCCCAACCAACCCTTTCTTGGCTGAGTCAAGTAATGGTGTAAGTAGAATGATCCCTCCCCACCCCCCCAACCAAACCTTAAATGGCTGAGTCAAGTAATGATGTAAGTAGAATGATCCCCCCCACTCCCCCAACCAAACCCTAAATGGCTGAGTCAAGTAATGAAGCAAGTAGAATGATCCCTCCCCACCCCCCCAACCAAACCCTGAATGGCTGAGTCAGGTAATGATGTAAGTAGAATGATCCCCCTTCACCCCCCCAACCAAACCCTAAATGGTTGAGACAAGTAATGAAGCAAGTAGAATGATCCCTCCCCACCCCCCCAACCAAACCCTAAATGGCTCAGTCTAGTAATTAGATGATAAGAACGATGTTTTCTGTGTTGCCCGAAGTGATGAAATCTGTGTTGCCCAAAGTTCGCGCCCAAAGTAGGAGGAGTGTGTGATTTCTGGATGTTGCCTGAAGTGATGCGTTTGGTGTTGCCCTATGCGGGTGCCGGCAGTATATGTATACAAAATTATACATATACACATATGATGTCTTATGTTTTCCATTGTTTTCCAATTTTTCCATATTTGTTTCTACAAAAAAATCCACATCCCGTGTCCAAGGTGTGAGGCCTTGGACTATTTGCATCATCTACCCGACAAGGCCTGGGACATGGGAAACACCAACCGTAATCTGGGGATATCATGGGGATCTTCTATGCATGTACATGATTTTTCTATATCAAATACAATGTATGCAAATAATTGCACATATATATAATATAATATTAGGTATATGATGTAATGTAGGGACAATTCATGTGATGCGATGTGATGTGATTTGACGTATGTACGTATGTTTGTATCCAAATGTTTGTGTATCTTAATACGTGTGTATCCGCGCAATATCTTCATGGATGAAGCAAGGATCACCCTGCGCAGTCGCACACGGTTCCACTGACAGGTTATTCACCGTGACATAAAGCCGGAGAACATCCTGCTAGTGCCTTTGGCATGAAGTGATGGAAGTGCCATTTTTGAGGCGCTATCAAGGCATTGAGGATTTCATCCCCGTTTTATGCTCCCTTAATATCCATTAAACGTGGATATAATGGTTTTCCATTGGATTTTTTCCCGAATGCGTAGCAAGGGTTCCCATTTCACTCTGGCCGTTGAGAGTGTATTCGCTAGACGTTGCGCCGCCGTCTGCAACCGTCCGCAACCGTTTGCAACCGTTCGCAACCCTTCGCCGCCATTCGTATGAGGTCCCTATGGCCGTGCCTATGGGGAGTGCTGCAAAACTGGTCACTTTTGGTGGTTTCAACTGTTGCGCAACTTCGTTTCGTGTGGCAGGAGTGGCACTTTGTGAGATCGCAACAGGTTTCGTCACATGTCAAAAGGTTCTGTGTGACAGGCGCAATACTTTTGCGAGGTTTTCAGAAGATGGCTTGCATTTTTCCTGGCAGGCGCAGCACTTTGGAGACCTCCATCGTCATTTTGCGTGGCAGGCGCAGCACTTTAGACGCGTGCTGTTGCGTGTTTTTGCGACTCGCATTGTCAGGGCTGCGACAAGTGGTGACAACGTGCAAATTGCGTGGCAGGTGTGGGACATCGTGAGGGTTTACTTTACACTTTGCACTCCACACCCCACATTCTACACTTTACACTCCGCGCTCTACACTTTACACTTTACACTTCACACTTTACACTTGACATTCCACAATTTACACTCCAAACTCTACACTTTGCACTCCACACTCGACACTTCACACTCCACACTCTACACTTTACACATCACACTCCACGCTTTACACTTGACACTGCGCACTCCACACTTTACAGTTTACACTCCACACTCCACGCTCTACACTATGCACTTTTCACGTCTCACTTCAAATTTTGCACTTGACACTCTACACTCTACACTTTACACTCCACACTTTACACTTTACACTCCACACTCTACACTTTACACTCCACACTCTGCACTTTACACTCCACGCTTTACACTTTACACTCGATACTTCACACTCCACAATCCCCGCTTCACACCCTACACACTATTCCCCACTCAACACCCTGTTGTCTTCACACTCCAAACACTGACTGCACTCCACTACATTCCACACTCCACAGTATACACTGGTACGGCAACAGAGGACGAATGATGACGAATGTACAAGACTGTTGAAATAACTTGTTTCACGAAAGTGTTTTACGTGACTGCATCTCTTTGTGTTTCGACATCTGTACCATTAACAACGTATGAGCATTCGGGTTCGTGGGCCGCATCTTGCTTTTTGACCCCCATGTCCAGAACACCCGTATTGTTTTGGTGGCACCAACATCACCAAAAGGATCTTCAGATTCTTCGGCATATAGTCCTTGAACGTCCCAAGTTCATCCAAGTTCCGATTTCCGGCTACTTACTACGTTTCAGGTTGCATTTTGTTTTTACTCTGATAATCATCCGGGTGTGTTTGAAAATGGGGCAGACCCTCCTATATGATGTTCATTTTTCATAGGGGATAAGAACCATGTTCTCAACCATCAACCGTCAACTTTGGGTTTTCCATGTTTTTCCAACATTTTCAGGCACCAAAGACATCCTTTGAGTCCGGCTCCCTCCGGCCCCCAGACAGCCAATGACTCGGTGAAGTTGGCCGACTTCGGATGGGCCAACCTGCTGCAAGAGGCTGAGGCGAGGCGACCGTTCGGTGGAGGAATCCCGCACTGAGGGATTATATGATGGTATAGTTAATATTGACTATTTCATTGTTAGTGACTTACTAATATTGTGTTTATGATGATTATGATAATTATTTCTGTCACGAATAGTATAATTATTACGTTATCTTATTGTGACTAGTAATATACTGATGGTATATTATATACTGTCATGATCATTAATGGTATAGAATAAAGATGATGATGAAGAATCCATGGTATATATTTCTATATTGTTAATTAGTCAGCATAATCCATGATATTATAACTAATAACTACCAGGTATATAACTGTTAGTACTTAGTGAACGAATGATTAAACTATATCTAATGCTAAATTAGTGATTTATCGTGTACAATGACTAATGGATACTAATGGTATTGAACTAATGGTAATTACTATACTCCATGGTATATATATATATATATATTGCTGTATATTGTTAGTTGTTACACACCATTGTACATAACTAATGATATACTGATGGATGCTAATGGTATATTATATAACCAATGGAGTATGTATATATGTATATACATCCGTTACTGTAGTATCCACTAGTTGTATACACACCCTTGTTACATATGTAATATGTAGATGGCATATGTTGTCTATATGTGATGATAACATTATTTTCATGTTTATCCATTGCTCCTTATACATATTTACATTATACTATCATCACATATCATTTGTTATTTCTGGCGAGTCATTATTTTTGCCGAAGATGCCATTGGCATTCAGTAGTTGTGACTAAGCTGCCAAATACAGGGAGCGTCAAAGAAAAACTGGGCAGCCCAAACCTTCTAGAATCACTATAGCATAAAGTTGTAATACATTATAGTAAATGTGTAAGATTGTACATCACCCATTAGAATTACTACGGTTTATATTATATATATTATATATTGAATTTATTATTATATTCTTATACATCAGTGGATCCCTGAGCTTTGACTAGTGACCCATCCAGTTTTGCTGGAAGGGCTCCAGACTTGTCGCGAGGATAAGCGCTTGACGTTTTGTGGCACACTGGACTACTTAGCTCCAGACGCTGGATCTGAGATATGGATGTGCCATGTGCCACTAGGGACCGATAGGAAATGAGTTTTGAACCACGGGAGTTTGGGGGTAGCCTATGTCTATTGCTGATATACTATCTGCAAAGTTCGTGAGAGATCAAAACCTGATAGGCAGGTGGCTATTCCGTTCTGCTGACCTTGTCCAAAGTTTATAATTGATGTATTGCTGTCATCGCATTACCTAGCTATGAAAATGAAGTCAAGGACGTGTGCAGTGTAGTGCCGGAGTCGAATAGGATAGTGATTTGATTTGCATAGGTGGCCAAGACTTGCTCCAACACTGGTAATAGTTGCCATGTCCAGGTTGATCCCCCGCTTTGTGCCCTCGCTTTACTTAAAACTTAGGAGATGATCAAAGGAACTGGCCATGATGAGAGTGGCGGCCTCAGAGACGTGCAGCGCCCGGGGCGCAGTGATGCCAGGATTTTTCTCCTGTGGTTTTGAGGTGTAGACATGTGGACCATGGGTGTTCTGCAACTCAGCTGCATTTTTCATCATTTTCTGCACGGGGAGAGTTGGTCTTTGGCTTCTCCCCAGGCTATCGACTCTGAAACCCGAACGCCCAGTTTGTGCCAAGCCGCCCAAAATGCTATTGTTTTGTCCAACATGTTCCAAGATGAGGTTGCCCATTTAGTAATCAAGCTGCATTTTGCCAGGAATGACATGTGAAATAGCAAAGCGGGAAATCCGAAAAACGGGGAAAACCAAAACTCGCAATAAAATCGTGAGCCAGAGAAAAGGAACTAACATGAAGTAATCATTTTGCTAAGAACAAAGATATTGCATGACATTGCCAGGTTGCAGTATGTTGCAGTCAAAATGTTCATTCCTTCTGAACATCAAGCCATATCAAGCCATATCAAGCCACATCAAGCCATATCAAGCCATATCAAGACATATCAAGCCATATCAAGACATATCAAGACATATCAAGGCATATCAAGGCATATCAAGACATATCAAGACATATCAAGACATATCAAGCCATATCAAACCATATCAAGCCATATCAAGACATACCAAGCCATATCAAGGCATATCAAGACATATCAAGACATATCAAGACATATCAAGACATATCAAGCCACATCAAAACATATCAAGCCATATCAAGACATACCAAGCCATATCAAGCCATATCAGGACATATCAAGACATACCAAGACATATCAAGACATATCAAGACATATCAAGACATATCAGGACATATCAAGACATATCAAGACATATCAAGACATATCAAGACATATCAAGCCATATCAAGCCATATCAGGACATATCAAGACATACCAAGACATACCAAGACATATCAAGACATATCAAGACATATCAAGACATATCAAGACATACCAAGACATATCAAGACATATCAAGACATATCAAGACATATCAAGACATATCAAGACATATCAAG
>Ga0126342_10011197_pt1 | contig 16029 bp, 29 predicted proteins | sample Cyp1metagenome_FD_92528 | JGI IMG/M metagenome (GOLD analysis project Ga0126342, IMG submission 92528) | Coral microbial communities from Lord Howe Island, Old Settlement Bay, Australia - Cyphastrea 1 metagenome | ecosystem: Host-associated > Invertebrates > Cnidaria > Coral ... | reverse complement strand
TCCAGGGTCCCTCAAATTCTTAACGTGCTATGTGTTTGGTATAGCTGAAAATATATAGCCCATCTTGAAACCGAGCCCCTCAAATTCTTATACAGTGCATTCTTGTACAATACTCAAGCTGTACCCTCTGGTTATGACTAACATAGCCATGGTATTGATGGCCCATTTATAGATGGTTCACCTATTAAAAATGGTGATTTTCCATGGCTATGTTACATAACCTGATGGTAATGAACCAGTTGATTTGGGCAAAAAATTCAGCCCCAGCAGCCAAAAGAGCCAAGTTCACAGGCGGCGCGGGGCTGATCATTGTGCTTGCACTCTTCGTTTTTGGGGTGGGACTGGTGGTTGCTTGGCAGATGCCCCGTTTCTGCGGTGAGCGGGATTTGACCATTAGAAATGGGGATTCAAACCAGAAAAGATGGCGATATAGTAGATATACAATTATACAATGTTATACAATGTTATACAATGTTATACAATGTTATACAATGTTATACAGGAATACCATGTTATACCGAGCTATACAGGGGTTATACTACTTATATATAACTATAAATATACTGATTGGTTGAATTGGGATTACTGTAAATTCTCATGATCCACTACGGGAATTCTGCCTTGAACCAACAGCTATGCCACTGAACCAGTGTCAAACACGTGTGTTTTTTGGGCGCAAGTTGGTCCAGGGGGACGGATGAGAAATTCCTTACTCCTCTGGTCCGATGGCCCAGTATTGATGGAAACTACAGAAATTACATTTTTTTTTCACACTCAAAAAGCCATGATGTTGGCTGGTAAAAGCTGACCACTTGCCCAAAGTATTCTGAACTGTGATGGCCCACGATGTGTGACGATGTGATGTAGCTTGGAAATTAACTGTATTGCCGACCCTGATTTGTTATAGGATGATGATTCCAGTTTAGCCTTTGCCAGGAGGTTTTATAATATATTGTATACATGTGTATTTTGTATAGCTGGAAAATCCAAACCAGGCATCTAAGGTTGGACATGATGAGGTTCTCAGTCACCACCACTCCACACCATGGCTCGGTGGAATCTGAAACTCAGCGAGGCGGGAAAACGCGATCCGAACACGCGTGATGGCAAGCAGATTTAGGGGAAACCCAGCCAGACACAACAGGGATACCAGGTCCTTTTTATGTCCTGGAAAATTGATGAAAATTCTATGTCCATATTTAAGTTCTATTTTAGGTGGACTGGAGTTGAACGCTCTGTAGACAGCTGTTGACTGATGTGGCTGGGTCGCCGATCTATGAGGTAGTTGGATTCTGACGCATGTTTTGATCAGTTTCACCAGATTGTTTGCGGTACATAGTCATCCTCTTTTGGGAAACAGTTTCAAGGAATAGCGGCTAGCGGGCTTCTGGGTGTTCAATAATGACCGATCATCACCTGCAGGGATCCTGGAGGTCATTTTGAATATCGGAATACCCTCTGGTAATTTAACAAGAAGCTATTGAAAATGGCCACAGAAATAGTGGATTTTCCCATTAAAAATGGTGAATCTTTCCATAGTTATGTAAACGTTTACCAGAGGGTATCCCATCTGATGATTTTTGGACTGAGATGCCCAGCCGCATGGCAATTTTAAGATGGCCAACTCCGATGCAAAAAGGCCTTGTGCGCTGCAGTCAGAGGTGGAACCAAAAAACGGGAAATTGATTATAGAAAAATGGAGGATTTACTTGAGATACCCAAAATTGAGGGAGTTACTGAGTTACCCAATAAACTTTGGATCCTTTTCCTGAAACAAGTTCCTGGTGCGTAGTTTTAAATGCTTGGTACCATCATCCCAGGGATGATGATCTCCACATCTTTTTCAGTGGCTCCAGCTATTCTCCGTTGGTTTCATCTAACCGTAGTGAGTGCATCCCCATAAACTCAACAGTGAAACTAGTGCTTCACTAAACCAACTTCGCCAATATAAATTCAAGTACAGAGATCCCCATGTTGGTGGCCTCAGCATGAGAAATCATGAGGTTTCCGAAGTCATGGGGGTACCTCCAAATTCTCCAGTCGTCATCTGGTTGGAGGTTTGGAACATGAATTTTATTTTCCCATTGGGAATAATCATCATCCCAACTGACGAAGTCATATTTTTCAGAGGGGTAGGTATACCACCAACCAGCTCCAGTCGTCATGGATGACGACTGGGGATCCATGTGCTGAGGCGATGGCTCCCGGCTGGGTCCACCCGACTGTCCAAGGAGACCTTGGGCTTGGGGGTGGCGTGGAGACCCGGTTCCGGGTGGTGCTTGGGGTGGTGGTTCCCGTGAGTGGTTGAACCAAGGAAAAATATCCAAGAAAGGGGATGTCACAGGGCAAAATTAGGGAGCTATCAAAATACGGAAAAGAACCTGTCAGTATCATGTTGCATAATGTAACCATGATAAAATCAGGGTCTCCAGATTTCCAGTTCGCCTCTGGTAAATCAATATATGGAAAACCCATCGTGAAAGTAGATCATGTTCCATATCTATGTTCATTTATCAACAATCATTGTCGTTTTCCATACCACTATCGTTTTCCATATCAAGTAATGTCGGAAAATGTGGGAACCCCCATAATAAACCTACAATTTGGGGATAGCCTATAGCACCCAGTTAAATTTTGTAATTTTGGGGATGGCTTACTATTGAGTATAGAAACGCCGAACTAAGGCTGGTCTGGTGGGAAGTGAGCTCTCAGAAGCACAGCTGTGCGGAAGCCCTTGAGCTTGTGGGGCTTGACATGGATGCGGGAGTAGAAACGACCAGTCAGTACATATTAATATATACTAATACAATATAATACAGATTATGGTTAGTATGTATGTATATTATAGTATATTATACTTACTACGTATATATATATATATTATATGATAATATTATACTACCTGTGAGTGTGGGAACGGGCCGTGAACTCGCTGGAAGGTGTTATTTGACCAAATCGTCTTGTTTCGACGTGTTGAGCCATTGAATTTTAGGGGGTTATTACAGTATGGATTATTTATATGTTAACGGTTTTAGTAGGATTGTACTAGTACTTTTCTATGTTTTTTGTTGTGTATCTATAATGGTTGCGTTTGATTCATACACCCGCTCCCCTGAAAGTGATTGGATAGAGTGCATATTACTACATCGATTCACAATTCATTATCCAATACTCATTTAGAGATTCAAATAGTTCAGAGATTCCCCTATCTAAGTTGGCACTACACCTGAAGAGTCAAGACACTTCACTCTTCCTTTGAATATTTATTGGGCACACTGTGGAGATTTGAGGTTTTGTTTAGACACAACCGAGAGGAAAACAAGGGGAAATCAGAAGAAAGCCAACATCCAGGAAATCCAGCAACACAGGATGCTTAGCTGTTCTTAGCTGTAACTATGTTTTTATATAAAAAAAATTGCTTGAACACACTTTGTTTGATTTGTTTTAGGTCAAACCATGTCACACCAAAATTTCCAAGGCGCTGCGGTGCAAGAAAGATTAGAGTCAAAGCCAGTTAATGACTTGGTTTTGGAAGGCACCTAGCTTTATTTGGCTGTAGTTGTGTAATCATAAATCGTCATTTATTCGAGAGTCATAGCCATTTGCTGTACACCATAGCCATCATACTCATAGCAACATGTCCCACGGTTAATAAATGGGTGTTCGTCACCGTGTTCTACCAAGTAATTTCCGACAATTGGTTAAAGGGAATATTATATGTACAGGAACCAGCATACATACACTTTAACTATGTTTGCCATGGTTTCCAATGTATTTTTTCCCAAGAAAACGAATCCTTTGAGCCATATATAGTTGGTTATCCCCAGCAAGTATCCCCTTTTAAATATATCCCGGGCAAATATCACCATTAAGTGGTTGGGAATATAAGTGTCCAACGTATAGTTGGAATAACGATCTTACACTTGATATAAGCTGGTACTATATAGTATATATAGTTGGGGATATATATATATATATATATATATATATATTTATATTATATTATTACATATATATTAGTACATGTATATTATTACATCATATATTATTACATATATATTATTACGTATATATTATTACATATATATTATTACATATTATATAATATATATATATATGTATTGTATATATTGTATATTATTGTGTATATATATTGTATATATACAATGTATATATAATGTATGTGTATATATATATACACATATTACTTCGAGGACATATATCTCTTTAACCCCACTGCAGCCCTCCAACACTCTCGCCGAGGCAGGCCCTTTTTGCGGCGATGAGCAAACATCCTGACCTTGGGACCTCCTTGGAGGTACCCCCTGCCATCATCCTGTCGTCATGGATGACCATGACGTAGGATATCTCAGTATCGAAACCTATGGTGACGACTGGGGATCTAATTTTTTTACGAAACCTCCATTCGTAAACTGCCATCAAACCACCATTAAACTGCCATAAGACCACCATTAAACTGCCATAAGACCACCATTTCAATGATCCATCGCCCTTTTTCAATGGTGTTTCCACCCTCGAAAAGTCAGGACTTCCTGGCTGCATTCGGAGCCGCCAGCGGCGTGGGTTTCGAAGTCTTCGCGCGGGAGCTGTGGGGGGCACCAAGCGCTTTAAAGCTTGTGTTTTTTGGATGGAAACCTACTGCAGAAATAAATAAATATATATATATATGAATATGTTTAAAAAAACGGATGGATATATAACGGATGGAAAAGACCAGTGATTTCAACGGCAAAGAACAGGAACGACATATGATATGCAGTGGTACCCTTCGGCAATCATGGCTGGGAAATCCTGGTAATAAATGCAGCTTTGAAATGGTTTTTTAGTCGGAAAGTCTGCTGGGGATTTTCCAGTGATGTTTGATGGTTTACAAACCCATGGAATACTATAGTTATAGGTACCAAAAACCATAGTTATTGGAGTTATAAACAATGTTTGATTACTGGAGGCTACTCCTTGATCAATGCATTTCTACCGGCGTTCCCGGCGTTCCCCTTCTCCAAATCACAGGCTGAGGTTCAGATCCCATGACAGTTGAAACCGGGCTCCCGGCAGATGACCTTGGTTGCGATAAACAAATGACATGCCTCTGAAAATGCACGAACATTCAAACTACCTTCAGGTAGTCTAAATCCACCATTTATAACTGTTCAACTAGAAACCTGGATCATCCTGGATCCATTTATATATGGAGGATTTTCCATTTTAAACCATATAAAACCATATAAAACCCACATTTAGCTGGGGATTTTCCATTGCCATGTTTGATTACCAGGGACGTATCGCTGAATTTTTATCCATCCATTCCCTAGGCTGGGTCGAACTGGCCGTTCCTTGCTCCGCCGGGCCAAGGCAGGGCGGCTTTGCCGGACCCTGCTTGATGAGTGATCCAACATATGGATTTAATCCAATCACTGGAACTATGGTTAATAAGGGAAATCATCCCCAAATGGCCCAACAATTCAGGTTAGTGAAATATTATAGTTTACCCAGATTTATAGATATTGTCAGATATTGTTTTTAGATGTTTAAAGTGATTTCTACTTATTGGAATTTATTGGATACGATGGGAATCAAATGAGTATAGAAAACCAACAATTTGGAGTTTGCTGGTCGACATCAATCGACCATGAAATTTTGGGGTGCCGTGTAATTGAAGACAACCCCAGAATCATAGTTTTAACTATGAAACATATGGGGGCCTTGATAGATTATGGTTGGTTGACGGTAGAAGTTCGCTATCAAAATCTATCTTTCAGGGGGATATGTTCGTCAGGAACTGGGTTGACCGGAGCTTGGGTACTTACCCTCTGGCAATCAAACATGGCAATTGAAAATTTATGAAAATTCCATATGGGTGTGTCTGAAAATACTGTACCCCTAAACCCAATGGTTAATGATCATTATCCCTATTAAATGGCTATAATTGGGAATATACCCTATTTTCAGACATACCCATATAACTGGAGGTTTGTTTTCATGGGAATTCCACACATAAATGTGGGGTATTCCATTGCCATGGACATGATTGCCAGAGGACAATAATCACAACTTAAAAGGGGTGATGTACAACTGAAAAAAGTGCTCAACATCAGCAGGAATCATATTTTGACAAACCAGCCTTCAACGGCCGTGCTCTTGTACAGCCCTCAGGCTGGTTTCCCAGATCTTGGGTGCTTCACTGACCTTTTTGTGGCTCGAGATTGTCACTAATGTTGAGATTTGATTGGAGAAACAACTTGGCAATAATGAGAGTTGATGATATTTGGAGGTTTAATGTGTGTTCATCACTGGAATCTTCTGAAATATCATGTATAATATTGTATAATCATATACACATTAATATATATATACATACATATTACATCATATTACACATAAAAAAAGAAGAACAACACGTTTTGGAAACAAAATACAGTACATATATTGCTTTACTACATTGATGTGATAATACATACTAATTGCACAAATCAAAAGGGATGCTTCCACTGACACTCCTGGCGCTCAACTGTCATTCGCACCAAAAATCATGTCGGCGTCGCCAACTTCGCCCACGTCCAACAAAACCAAGGCGTCGCAGTTCCCGTTGATTTTCAGCACCATAGAGTGCCATGGAAATCCGATCTTCATGATGGAATAATATGTTTGCTGGTATGGACTAGACTATATATATAATATACTGTATAATATATTATATATATATAATATATATAATATAATATATATATATATATAATATATATATATATATAGAGATTCAACCAACGATATGATCTGGGTTTGTCCAACAATGTGGGATTTATCACAATTATATGGTGGTTTTAATGGGAAGATGTGTGTATCCGTGCCATGGGGTGCCCTATTTATCGAAAAAAACAGGGTTGTACTGTAAGGGGAATCATCCCCAAAATGTATGTAATGCTCAAAAGGTAATCCCGACATGAACGGAGTACTATATGTAAATGAACAAGATTGGGTTATCTTAGATATTTGTTTTTGGGATTTAGTATAAAGTTTTAAAGATTTTTAAAGTATATAAAATAAATATATCCAGATAGAGTGGGTTGAATATGTTGAATATGTTGAAATGGGGGGGGCGCTTCCGGTGGCCAAGTTTGATTCTGCGAGGGTAGCAGGATGATCCAAGATGATCATCTATGCCTGGCTGGTTTGATGGCTCCCAACACATACTTTGGTCTCCAATGATCTCCAATGACTTTCAAAGTGTTGAAGCAACTAACCAGATAAGAGTCAGGGGTTGGTAACTGTCCCATTTTGGGTATATTGGATATCACCTTATAGTAGCCATTATAGATCATATACCTAATGGTTGGGTGATGTTCAATGGGGACATTTAATGACCCATGAGAGTGTTTGCAAACACTGGGGGCTACTCTCATCTAATCTCAGCATCCAAAAAGCCAAACGGAACTATAGCAGATACTGTACTATTTTTGTGATTTTTTTCGAGGGCCGGTAGTCAACCTCTGCCTCGGGGTGATATGGAAAAATTATACCACAATATACCCACATGAGTGGCTTATGTGTTGGGGTGTCCATGGTGTCCTAAGTCAGTACGTAACAAACCCATAGGATTCAACTGTGGGACGACCATGGCACATATGAACAAACCACTTACCACACAAACCAGTGGTTTACCAACATACCTTACAAGAACGGTATTTATGTTAGCACTCCAATCCCAGAATAGTTGCTTAGTCATATCCCCACTCATATCCTATACTCATATCCCATTTAATTCCCATTCTATTCATGCTTAAACACTTAAACCACCATTTTTCATCATTTTGTCCATATTCCCCAAGTTTATAGAATACCAATATTTCATCCATTTTCATCCTATTCATGGATCCATATTCCCACTATCTTCCCTACAATAGGGGGAATCCCCAAGTCCCCAAGTCGGCCCATAGCTTCCACCACCTCCAGGAGATCTTCCAGCGCTGGGACGTGCACGGCACAGGCGTCATCACCCGGAAGCGCTTGACCGAGCTGCTGACGGCCGTGGCCGGGAAGAGCGTCACCGCAGCTCGGCGCGGAGGTCCAGCTAGGGAGGGATGGTCCGTGGCGATTTTGGACGAATTTCAAGGTGGATTGAGCCACACAGATCTTGATTGAAATTGGAAAAATGAAAAAAACATGGATATTTGCCAGAAAACTATGGATTTCTTCGATGACAGCAAAAATAGATGTAGATTGACTGGGAAAGTAGGGGTTGTTACTCATACATTTGAGGTTTAAGCCATGAAGTTGGAGGGGGTTGAGGCAACCCAACATTTCCAACTCAAATGGGATTTAAAGCAACCAAAATGGTGGATTTCAATGGAGTATGCCATTTCTAGGGAAGGTTTGGAGGGGTTCTCAATGATGCGGACACTCTATAGTTGCGGGTGTAATATGAGTCGGCGCTACGGTCGGATGTTCAATGGGTTAGTTTCTTCTTAGTAGACGTTAGTTTCACGCCCAGATCGACAACATGAGGATTGATAAGTTGTTTGATGAAAAGTGATACATCATTCAACATTTATCAGCTGAATCTGTGAAGAATGCCAAACGGGCACAGAATCTATTTTCACACATATTTATTTCGCAATGTTTTCCCATAGACAAGATACAGTGTACTGTGTAGAACTAAATTCAAGACATAGATGTATCCTATTTCAGATATATGTAATCCCTTCTCCCTGATATTAAACACCCCCCAGGAACCATGGTTTAGTAGTGGAAATACACATCTTTTGGACCATTTGGTGCCTCGACCTTGAGCTGTTTCCAGTCCCATCTGCGCGGAAATCCGAATGAATTGTCAGTCGATAGTTTGTGTAGAGACCTGCTTGTCTCGCAGCGACGTGTTTGGATTCAAATGATTACCCTCTGGTAACCAAACATAACTATGGGAAATCACCATTTTTAATGAGTAAATCCACAACAAATGACCATTTTCCATAGCTATGTTAGTTTACCAGAGGGTACCCTGTATATAGACCGTTTGGTTTCAGGAAACATGACACGGCTGTTCTCGACACGAAAATCGGTTTCAGGGAAGACCTACAGGAAACCCAAAAATACGAACCAAACCGATTCATTGACCCACAGAGTTGGGGAATAGCAGTAAATTTCCCGCAGTAAATGGTTGATGTCACCCCCAAAGAATAGTTGATCGGGGTTTCTTCCATATTGATAAAAAATCATGTTGCATCCGTCCGATGGAAATCAAAGCCAAAGGTGAAAAATCCCTTGAAACACCACGAAATGTTTGATTATTACCCTCTGGTAGACTAACATAACCATGGAAAATCACCATGTTCATCCATTTTCAATGGGAAAATCTACTATACATGGTCATTTTCAATAGCTATGTTAATTAACCAGAGGGTAAGTCTTGTTTAGGTCCCCGATTTGAAACCCTGAAAATGGATGATGGCCCCCCAGACCCTGCAAATGGCTGGAAATTTCAAATTGCCTCCCTGTGAATCCTGCCGAGGAAGAAGAAATTGAGCGGTGTATTGCAGAGGCGCAGAGGGTGACCAGAGGGTGAGCAGCAACCTTATGGGATGATATTTACTAAGTCACGAGTGGGTGGTTTAATCCATGAGGATCTGCTGATACCCTCATCCCAGAAGTCCTAAATGTGAACTATATAGAGGCTATCCACATGTTTAAAGTATTTTCTAAGTCCACTATGCTTCAAATATGTCCTGATGTTTTATCCCATGAGGTTCAGACTGGTCCATGTGGATGGTTTAATCCATTTACTGGAAGGTCGACGTTGAGTCCACGACCACTGAAAAATCAGCTCAATGAATATCAAACAAATATCCATTGATCCACCCTTTTGTGCTCAGTCGATAAGGTTCATTGTTGCTGTTGATGCCCGAATCATCTATCGTTCGTACTGTTTGACCGCCCAAATTGGACGAATTTATCATAACTATAACACGGATGCAGTAGTCGCTGTCACCAAAGTTCAGTGCCACTTCGTGGCTATCACAAACGAGCTCCAAAGCATTCAGCATAGATTCAGCCTGGATTGAATCTGCCGCTGATGATGTTTTTAAAGTAATTTTCCCGTGAGTAAATCTGCCATTTGGGGGAATCTACCGAAGTATTTCTTGCATCCCAACTCAGCAAAGCCAAATGAAAAGGTCAACACGAGGTTGAGGAGACCATGAGTTTGTCCAAAGTGTTGGTTGCGCGGCCCTGGTGATGGAACCCCACTCAAAAAGAACTCAAAATGTCTCAATTGAGACTGCTTTGGGACATCTTACTTTGGCTGAAAAAGGTAGCTGATGTAAACCCCACGACCCTAAAAGGAGATCAGTGAAGGATGTATGAAGTACAGACTCTGGATGTTTCTGGAAAGATCCACTTTTGGTTACACAAAACGAGAAAAACAACATATCTCCAACACTATCCAACCATCCACCACCTATGCTCCACAGAGAAACACTCGCTCTCCAGGCCGACAAAAACAAGAATGGCATCATCGAGTACAACGAATTCATCGAATGGCTCCAACAGCCCATGGGCACGGTGCGGATGGGAAGTCAGGGTTTGGAATACTTCGATCTGGAGGCGACTCGGGAAGTACCCACTGGGGATGGGTTTAGGGTGGCTCAAACCAATAAAAAAACACCATAACCATGACCATTGTACAAGGTGGTGCCCAGTAGTTAGCTAAATTATAGTTTGTATTTGTATGTATTTGTGGTTTCATCAGATTAATGGTAGCTATAGTTAATGGTTTTGTAAACCAACAAACATAGCGTTCAGGGGTTGCCCGGTTGATTCCAGTTGCATGGAGGCGTGTGTGCGGCCCCTCTATGACGTCTACGACCAAGATGGGGACGGCCTGGTTTCCATGGAAGAATTTATCGGTTGCCAAACCATCTTACAGAACTCGCTGGGACTGAAGAGTAAGGTCTCGCTTGAAGCTCAGCTGAAGTTCGTCGGTCAAACCATGGTGAAGGCGAAAAAAAAAAAACAGGAAGGGTCAACCAAGATTCCCCTGTCTTTTAGATTGTGACTGGTATGGAACTTGGAGTAAGTTGACATGGCAATGGACAAGATATGTTATTAAGAGCAGACTTTCATGTGTTTCACCTTTGGTGAGTCACCATCGCCACTGCATAATCACTGGATAATTACTGTTTCTTGGGACACGTCTGCAGCTCTGAAAATGGAAAAATATGCAGGAAGTGACAAGAGTGAGGCTTGAGGAAGTCTTACCAGAATCTTACCAGAAGATCCTTATCCGGCCGAACAGTGCCATGGAATGCCATGGGGAACCAATGGGAACCAGCTCTGAAGTGTCCTCACTTTCACCTGGATCAAAAGTGAGCAACATCTTAGTGGAACCGCTTGAGACATAGATGGAACCAGCCAGGCGGTCAGGAACATTTCTAGGAAACAACAGGAACTGTGGTATTTTCAAAATATGTTCCCTTTAAACCCATGGAGATTGTCTATGGATATCAACATTGGATATGAAAATATACATCATTATACATCTATTTTCCAAGGACTATCATACGAACCGCATGGATATAAACCACACCCATGGATATATTATGCACAATGGTGTAGGAAGTTGTTCTCTTCATGTTTTTCCTCAAAGCAATTCTTGCAGACATCCAGAAGCAAAAAAAAAAACACCCCAGGAGACCCAGCAGGACTTTCACCATCCATCCATGGCACCATCATCCCAGGAAGAGCAGTTCAAGAAGGAGTTTGGTAAAGAGGGAACCACAAGTGTTCCACTGCTGGAAGACGATGCCAAGAGGGTCTTCGTTCAGGTGGACCAGGACAAGAGCCTTGGATCCGACCGATAGGTTTGAAGTTTGAGGGGTGTGGGGATGTGTTTGAAAGGAAGAACACCTATGTTTGGGGGTGATAAAAACTCTGTTTTCCTGTCCTATTTTGGGGTGAAGAACTCTAGTTTCCTCTGTGTTTTCTAAAATATCCATCCTTAAGAAATTATCTGGTTTGGAACATTTTTTATTTTTCCATATATTGGGAATGTCATCATCCCAACTGACGAACTCATATTTTTCAGAGGGGTAGGTATACCACCAAACCAGTTATGTTGGGAGTTTTGGTGATAAAAACTATGGTTAAAATCTCTGAATCCTAATTGGGGCATGGAAAAAGAGATGATTGGAGGGGGCGTGGAGCCATCCTTGGGATGGTCCTCAAGTGCACCCTCGGGATGGGAATGGGGATATCTACCAGCTTTAAAAAAAGACAAGATACCTTCCAGCAATCAAACGTGGCGTGCAGGAAAAATCCCAATATAGATTTTATATCCATGTATAGATGATATTCCGATTAAAAGCTCCATTTAGTTCTGGGATTACCCCTTGCCACATGTGAAAAAACCAGAGGATATCATTGGAGGATCATCCCACTTAGTAAGTGGTTGCAGTAATAAGCCTGGTTAGATCTGGTTGGTAAGTCCCCATTCAGTGGGTTATCCTATTTATAAATGGCTGAACTACCCCCAGTTTCTACCCATGGGGTGTTTTCCCCCTAAGGAGCCGCAGTATCACCTTCAAGGAGTTCTTGGCCTCTCGCCTCCTGCTCCGTTCCACCCGTTCCAAATGGCTGGCGGAAACCAAGGTCACTACTGGAAACCAACAGGTTGAAACCAACATGTTGCAAAACAAATAGCTGGAAACTGGGGTTGTAAGATGTTAGTTTAGCCATTTATAAATGGGAAACGTTGTTGAAACATGTAATTCTGCAACACATTTAATTGCAGGAAACGAAGAATGACTGGAAACGAAGAAACACTGAATTAATTCTTGGGAGAAAGTGAAAAAAACATCTTCAGCAAAATCCAAGGATACTTTTCGGAAAGCCAGAAACATATCGGATTTGCTGCTGAAGATGATGGTGTTATTTTCTCAATGACGAGAAATCCACTGCTTTTTTGGGGTGCTTACTTTCATTCTTCAGGAAATTCTCGTTTGAGCCGTACAAAAACCTGGTACGATTCGTCGAGATTGCCAGGCCCCCTTTCACAATTCCTACAATGCTCAGAACAAAATGTTCCATCATGTTCAATCATGTTCCATCACGTTTCATCAGTTTCATCTATATATATAATACAATTAATACACAAATATTTACTTAATTTAAAGCCTGCTACAGAAATGAGATGCAATGCGGTTGCATCCAGCACAGTGTCCTCACTGTTACACTCATGCACAGATCATCACCGATCAGTAGTGTATGCAACACTATGTAATATTATGATAAATTATGTAGCTATATTGGCAGCTTGACGGTCCATCCAATCCGCAATCATCTATGAATCTAAAGATATACATGCCCAAATCATATAATATATACACCTTATCACCCCAATTCAACCCAAGAGAGATAGAAAAGGATTTGAACTCTATATCAACCTTACATATTACATGTACTTCAATGTTCAAGACAGTTTCGTCCACCATCCACAAGCGTTTCGTGCACGTTGTTCTTCCCAGGAGTGGCAACGAGAACAGCTGGTGGCTGCCAAGACGCCCAGCAAAGAATTGGAAGAGCTGCTGCCTGCGCTGGCGCGCTTCTTGGCGTCGAGTCGCCATGGTGACGGGAGGCCTGGGTGGATAAATCCGATGGATATCTATGGCATTAATTAATGTCATACGCAGTTACCCTCTGGTTATGTCAACAGTTTTGCTATTGAAAATGGCCATTGAAATAGTGGATTTTCCCATTAATAGCATGGTGATTGTCCATAGTTATGTTAGTTTACCAAAGGGTAAACGTGCAGTTACAATATGATGCAATATGATGTAATATGATGTGATGCTATGTAATGTAAAGCTAATGTGTATCATGGAAAGGTATGGTATGATATGCAATGCTATGTAAGGGTATGTATTGTATTGCAATGCTATGTCATGCTATGTGCAGTAGTGTATTGTAATAATGTATTGCAATGTTACGCGACGCTGCGTATGCACACATATCTCTGCATGCTGTATATATATCGATGTTGGTTCCATAGTTCCATCCACATGATGTCAGAGGAGTGCTGGATGGGTACGATACTGTATCCCTTTGACATCCCCCGAAATCTTGAATGGATGTCCCACCCAGCAGGTAGACTTACCAGCGAAGGATATGTTACGTCGTATTCCAACGACTGCTGGTTACAGCGACATTTGTTTATCCGGTTGTGTTGGTTGCATACGCGTCAATTCGGAAAATTAATAGAATCATCAATATCATAAATGGATCTTCAAACAATGTTATGTTTTCTCCCAATACATATAATAATATAGAAAATTGGTTGTAATGTGTCATAAACAACATAGAAAATTGGGGATGGTGTTATCATTTCTGGTTTTCAGTTGCCGTTTCGGCTTACTACTGGCTGCTACTGGATTTGTCCCTAGGCATAGAAAAAAAAGCAACGTAGCAAGAGTAGCAAGGCCTCGGAGCCTCGGACCTAACACGAAGCGCCCAGGACAGCTAAAGCGAGTCTTCAAGTTCGAAGAAGATGAGGTGGCCCGTGGTGGAAAAACGAACATGGAGAATTCCGAAGAATCCAGCACTTTTAGTAACAGTGGTATCCAGTGGTTATGTAACAGTTGATTATTATTACTGTACTAGTATTATTTGTATGCAAAATATAATATGCTGATAATATAAGATGTGTATGTGTGCATAATATTATATATATATGTAATTATCACATATATATATATATATATATATATATATACAGGTAAATGATCCATGTTAGATGGACCATTTTCCATAGCTATGTTACATTTCCATATGTTACATTACCAGATGGTAACAGTCAGTTGGGTGCTATTTTGGTAAACTTGAGAACTGCAAAAGAATACTTCCTCCAAATTCTTAGCCAGTGTGCCATTGTTATTGCTTGAAGAATATACTCTACCAGGAGACTCTACCAGTCACATGAGATCCTACCAAGTCTTGGTACAAACCAAAAGGACTGCTACCAGTGGTTGCTACTCTAGGAACCTTAGTAGCACCAGACATAGGGGATCCTTACGAAATACCACAAGCTGGTTACACTCACTACGAAAATCAGCTACATGTAATATGTTTTATTTATTCACCTCCCTTAAATGCACCAAAAAAACACACAGTAAACATGTCCAAAACAAAGCAGAGAATTGTTTAATACACAATTGGATGCAATGGAGCACTGTGAAAAACACCCCTGCTGGTTTTGGCAGATCAGTTCGGGAATTTTTCACTGACCAACTGACCAGGGGGAATCCTGTTCTCAACGAACGATTTTTTGCTGGCTCTTTAGCCATCATGGGAATATCCATGGGAATATCCTGGGGAATCTCAGAATTTTATACTCATGTGGTTCAAAGAATTTCAGAAAAACCATCCCCCAGATCGCGATATTTTTATAGGTATGTGGACACCATTCCCAGTCATTAAATATATGGGATTCATGGGGATTTTAGGTTGGATTTCAGGGATGGTTCATGGGATATTTCCATGGGATTTTTTGAACATTCTAGTAATTTGGATGATCATAACATTAAGTTATGATTAGTTAAATGATAAGATAGAATGATAATGTTAGTTCTGATATATATATCATTTTAGAACATGAACCACTATCTTATCATATAACTCTGTTAGTGGTTATATTATCATATTAATCAGTATAAAGCGAGACTTAACATGTCCACAACTTCCAACTTCCAGTGCAGGAGATGAATGCCTGCGACTCACGCGTCCTGCAACGGATTGTGGACAACTTGGCCACCGGGCTTTGACGAAAGCTGCGGCGCAAGGGGGGCGTATCTGTTGGGTCTCGTGGCCGGAAATGAAGGAATCCTCCCAAAAAATAAGGTGTGCTTGGATGGGCAGGCCTCTTGTATCTAGATGGCACAGTTGTATCTGCTTAGCGCACTTGTAAGTGTAGTTGTTGCAGTTAGCACAAGTTGCCTAAGTGCACTTAGTGAACTTGGGTATGTC
>Ga0126342_10011196_pt1 | contig 16030 bp, 14 predicted proteins | sample Cyp1metagenome_FD_92528 | JGI IMG/M metagenome (GOLD analysis project Ga0126342, IMG submission 92528) | Coral microbial communities from Lord Howe Island, Old Settlement Bay, Australia - Cyphastrea 1 metagenome | ecosystem: Host-associated > Invertebrates > Cnidaria > Coral ... | reverse complement strand
TCATTTTGACCAAATCATTTTGACCAAATCATTTTGACCAAATCATTTTGACCAAATCATTTTGACCAAATCATTTTGACCAAATCATTTTGACCAAATCATTTTGACCAAATCATTTTGACCTTCTTTGACCCATTTTGACCCAGTTGAAAACTCCCAGTGTTTTGAAGACGACGCCAGGGCAGCAGCAGGGGGTTGGCGTGAAGCGAAGCGACAGCTGGGTTTGTTCCTCCTCAGCCGCGGCATGGCCAGTGAGGAGGTGAGCTAAGGGCGCAGCTGCCTTTGGGGGTGCAGGCCAGGGTTTATTTACTGTATGGGTATATATATATATACGAATATATTTTATATTTACATATATATATATTATATTATATACATTACTATATATTTTATACATAATATATAATATTAAATATATATATATATATATATATGTATAAGTACTGTATGGGATTCTAACCTCCAAAAGTTGGGATATAGTCTATAGTATTTCCCTTAAAAAATGGTTCATTTTCCAGAGATTTCTCGTGACTTTCCCACGGATTCCATAAGATTCCCATAGAAATTCGGGGCACCTTGAACCCGCACGAGGCAGAAGAGATGCTGCGAGAAGCTGCTGTGGAAGGAGACCCCAGAGCCCTACAGTGGCTGGGAGACCACTGATGGGTTACCACTAAGCTGGGATAGTCTGACCATGTTTGGCCATAAATTGATGGGTCTGAAGGGTACTTGAAGGGTACCTTGGTGTAGCCCATGTTTCTGCAGAGTATCCAACCACCAGCTTTTCACCTTCAAAAAGGGGCCCCTTGGCTGACATGCACGGATTCAAGTTGGCAGTCATTGCTCGGTTCGTTGAAGGGTTGACCGGTGGACCTCTATGGGCGTGTCTGGAAAAATGACTATCTTCCCCAATGGTCATCAAATAGTAAGGGCAACGATGATCAACCAGGGATTTGGGGATGCACAATTTTCTGACAAGCCGGAAACAATTTTCTCCAAAACCAATCAGCTTCTGTCAGCAAAGTCAACAAGTCCAACAAAAACATCTCTGACCTATGTGTTTTGGCTGAAAGCCAGAATCCTATCTCAAACAGCACCTTCAGCGGCACCAAGGTTGTTGAAAGACTACTTTCCCAAGAGTGCAGAGCTTTGAGAATTTTGAGAAACACCAGGTACAGCTTCCGCCACCATCTCCACAAGATCTCCGACCAGCATCCTGGTGAAGATCTGGGAGTTGACATCCGCTTTCCCCCGAGGGCCCGAGGTCATAGTTTCTAGATGTTGCAATGGAACATGTTTAAGTTTCCATGTGTTTCCATGTCATCTATGCCTCTATAGTCGGTTGACATGGGTTTAACATGGTTTTAACAAATCCCTACTGTGTTTTTTTCCAGGGGGAATTCTTGCATCCTCTTAAGTAAACCTCTCTGAGGGACCAGTTCTTTGGCTTCGCGGTTCGCAGTGGATCGCTCGTGTTGAGCCTTGATGCCTTGGTGCAGCTCCAAGCACTCCAGAGATGCGATGAAAATGGGGCCAGCGCTGCGAAAAAACCGGCAATGCCTGGCTCGACCACCCGACCACTGTTCAGGCTCACCTTCTGGCTTGGCCGTTGCTACCTTGGTGGTGCAGTTTGATGGAGACAAAGGTGCTGGGATTAGGGGGTACTGGAGCTGGTTTCACTGGGGCAAACAGGAAATCTGACCCCCGTTCGACAAGTCCAAATGACCAACTAGGACCTGGTAGCTTGTACATATTCGAACAGATCGGAATGTTCATTGCCTTGCCCCAGACCAGTCTTCTCAAAGGTAAAACATGTCAAGCATTGTCAAACAATGTCAAAGCAACTGCCTAAGGAAGAGACAAGAAGGTAATCATTAATTATCCCATTGTCATCCCATTATTGTCCCTTTATCATTTCGATTATATGTATCATTACATCCCAATAACACATGGTTGGTTTTGAGGGTTAAATCTGCATAACATGTTCGCTGCAAACCCCACGTTTGCCCGCATCGGATCCCACATATCCTTTGACATGCTCAAATCCCTCCGTAGGGCTAGCGTTTTTTTAACTTTCCAAAGCCTAGAAGCCTAAAACCCTAAAAGCCTAAACCCTAAATTAAAACCCCAAATCCTACAAACCTAAAGTCAGAATCGCTGCGTATAGCCAGTGTTTTCATTCATCCTCTGGTGGCAAGTATATGATATTGTTTGGGTGTATTCTTCGTGTGTGGGCGAACGTGGGGTTTGGAGGGAACATGTTAACATGTTTAATTTTTCTTTGGATTAGATTATCCCAGTATCATCTCATAATTGTTTAACAGTTTACAATAGTTTACATCCCCATATATACTGGTAAGTTGTTGCCAGATTGATTCCCATAACATGGCTGCTAGGGGGTGCAGTTGCACAAAAATGCGTGGTTTTTTACAACCATAGTAAAAAAGGGCGCCAAAACCCAACTTTCGGAGGCTATTACAGTATCACAGTTACAGCCATAAAGTATACACATCTCCCCAACTGCAGCTTCAAATAGGATGTATATTCCATGATGCTCCCATTAGATCCTATTACATCCCATCATACATGGAAAAATTCCCATAAGATCCTATGAAATCCATCAATTTTGGATGGAACCAACGATCATGTCCAAGATATGTCAGGCAGAGCTGGCTGAAGTTGTGGGGCGCAAAATCCTGCAGCCCTTCCTGGAAGTTCTCCCCAGGTTGGGGCTTGGAGAATGGCCATTTCGTGGGGAATATTAGGGTCTGAGTCGAAATTCAGTCGAAATTAGCTGAAACCCTTTCCCCCTAAAATTGGAAGATTCAAGATGATTCAAGTCAAAATTCATAGGTCCCTAAAATTGAAATTGGATGGTTCATAGATGTTAGTTTTGTTCGCAGTGACGAAAAACATCTGCGCTTCGCAGCTTGGGACGATCACAGCTTTCAGTGATGGCCATGGCTATTAGTTATAATTGGTTATTTCTTTGGGAGTATACATTCCACTGGTAAATGCCATAACTGATGATAACTAATAGCCATATATAGCCATAGGATTATAGTTCACCAGTTGTAACATGTTGTAACTGCTGATGATACATTCTATTTTGGGGTTTTCTGAAAGTACTTTTTCCGCTATTTTGGGCCAGCCATAACTGGGATCATCTTTATTGGTGAATGTGGGTGAAGCCTCAAAATGGTGAGCCGGTGCCTGTGAAGGTGTTGATTCCCTGGTGTCCCATTGTATCCCATTGCTCATCCCATTGCTCATCTTATCCCGAAAAAAACATAGAAAAACCCAAGTGTTGGAGTACTCCCTGACTGGTTATGTGGAGATATTGAGCAAAACAAATCATGGATATTAGCTCCTTTTCAGCACTTTGCAATGATTTTGCGGGTTATATAGATAACATATTATATACATATATATATACGGTATATATATATACGTACATAATCATACATAATCCATAGCCTTGCTGGTTGCACCTTCCCGTCTTTTCTGGTTCAAACACGTTCAGATTCTCAATTTTGTGATGGTGAAATGCCCAACGATGGGATCCCAAGATCGAAACAGAAATTATCCCCATAACAACATATCAAAAACATATATCAAATATGACAACAGCATGATACAGATCTCCGAAACAATCTTATGACTTATGAGATCTCTGCAAATAAAAATCTCCACATTCCCAAGGTTTCTCCAACTATCTCCAACTGATAGGTAAATTATAGCCACTTTTGGGGTGTTTGGAGCAACACTTGGCCCACGCCAGGAAATGCACAGATGCAGCCAGATGCCGGGAACTCATGTTGAAGGTGCCTCGATCTCGGGGAGACCTGGAAGGGGCCCGAAAAACTGGCAGAATTCGCCGTGTGTTGTTCCTCTGCACTAATGGGTTGTAAGGGATAACTCTCCCATTAAACGGGCCGAAGTTTTTAGGTTGGTGAACTAGATTGGATATTACAATATATTGGATGCGGAGGTCTCCTGAAATTGAAATGGGGTACCCCTTAAATGGATGGTTTATAGTGGAACATCCTATAAAAATGGATGATATGGGGGTACCACTGTACCACCGTTTCAGAAGACCTCCATATGATATTGCCATCCAGATATAAGAAGGAATTTGCAATGGTGTCAGTCACTGATGCGCATCTCAAACCAAACCCAGCAACACGGGGTCCTCAAAGAAGGTTCTGCTACTGGAACGGAGTGCTGTTGCTAATCTCTATACCAGGAAGTGGGGGACTTGTTGGAACTCCAATCTTGAAGCACACCTGGATGAAAAGGACTTACCGACCAGTGATAGGCACTGGGAAAATCCTTATTTTCCTGGTGTTGTATTTCTGTATGAACCTAAAACGGACGCCAGGGTGGTTTGTTGAACATGTCAGGTCTTTCATCTTAATACCCGATTGCGATGCAGCTAAGAAATCAATCAATCTGTTTGCCATCTGCAAAACATAAATTTAATCATCATCGCCATATGAACCAGTATTTAACCATATTTAACCATCAATTTATATGTTCATCCAGAAACATCAGAAAACTGGCTGATGCTGCCCGAAAACGCAACGTAGCCATTTTGGCAGCGCTGAATCCGCTGAATCAACAGCCGTGAATCCAATGGGATTCTTGAAGGTGCGCTGCAGCGATTTGGAGGTAGCCCCATGACAAAACGGAAACCTCCAAGCCCTGGGGCTAGCGAAGAAACGGTGCTTCCAGGGTCTGGAGATAGATCGCATACTGTATATATAATATATATATACATATATATACACATATTATATATATATATATGTATCATATGATCGAATGTAGCTTGAGAATATTTTTGTTTAGTGGCTGGAATATTCAAGTATTCCTGTATACACAGGGTTCGTTGCGAGCTCAGTGACTTCAAATCCTCTATGTTCTTTTATGTAAGGTTGGACACAGACTGCAACCTGGCAGAAATGCCATGGTTACTGTAGTTCTTTTGTTAGTTGTTTTCCGCGCTGTGACAGATCAGTAAATACGCCACCCAATCTAGTTGAGCTGTGTATCATCCATCAACCTTGCCACGCCAGGATTTGTACACGGGCCCACAAGCCCCTGCTGCCTTTGAGTGGGTTTCGGGCAAATATGCGGACTGGAAGGCCCTTGGCAAATGGGAATATCATTAAAAATATCCAGTTATACAGTGTGGATGGCTGTTCCATCCTATGATGATTCGCTGAACATCGACATATGTCCCAATGTTCTGGACACTTGACCGCCTCCAAACTACACATCAAACTGCTATGTCGAATTGCGGCAATACTTGTGAACATGTATGACACACACAATTAGTACAACTATATAGTACAACTAGATACACATAGAATGCAGAAATCAGTGGCATTCAATCTATTACACAATTCTATTGGCAATTATATCTAATATAATTATATATATATATATATATATATATGTATACACCAGTATATGTGATACGTATCAGTTGTGCACCTTGCGCGCCAGGTGAGGGTCCAAGACAAGACCTATCACTTGCACCGGGTCCCGGGCCCAGTCGACCCAGCAAAACATGTAGTATAGACGCTGCAGAGAATAGTACTGAGGCTTTAAACCAATATGAGTTAGTGATTTTCAATGATTTTCATATGCTCACAATTGCTCACATGTCTGCGTTTTGGTGTTTTTTTTTTGCTTTTTCAGCTGAAAAAGTTGCATTTTGAATACAGCAAAAGTGGTTGTAAGCACTGCTGGGATGGTCTCCCAAGTTGGCAGGTTCCCAGTATATATCCATGTATATCCCACATGAAACCTCCTTTTCTTATCCCATTACCAGAGGCTGTGATTTCTCAACGGAAAAACTGCGCAAATTTTCAGGTCATTTTGGCTGAGGGTCCTCGAGGCTGCGACATGTTCTCAGCCGCCTTCAATGCTGCATATGTGGCTGGGACCAATGGCTGGGGCAATTTAGATGTGATCAAATCACCATCAATGGGTATATGGTTGTGTAAACCATTCCCAAATGGTAGGTTATTAAATAGGGTCTACCGGTCTACCACATTACATGCTACGGTTTAGATGTTAATATCAGCTGATATGGCTATCAAGATTGAGACGTTTTGGTATACCGATGTGATTTCAGAGTACATGATTTTAGTATACACAACACGGGGAACATAAACGGACATCATATCTTATTAAATCGTGTTACGTGAGTTATAAATACGGCAGGCAATTTTGCTGCATCACGAGACCGTCAAGCTGTACCTTGAATGTTCACAACCTGAATCGAGGCACTTGAGACATGAATTGACACCACAAGAGACCCTTTTTGATCATTGCAAAGTGCCTGCCAAGTCTAGTGGAAAGTTATGGACAGTATGGGCGGACCCATTCAGGAAGGTTTTCTCAACCAGTAGAGTTGATCAATCCACAATCAGTTTTGGAACTACAATCATGATCGTTGTGGCAAATGTATGTTCAACTACCATCATGTATACCAGGAGTTCCTTGGCTGGAAGATTGAGCAAATCCAGCGTTGCTCTGTAGCTTGCGTGGTCATTGTTCAAAACCTTCTGTTGATTGATGAAAAACGTTGCCGGGTGATATATTTTGGTACCCTCTACTGATGCGAGGATTAAAACCTGGCATCAGTGATCATGGCCTCAGTGCACTGGGAATCCCGGCACCCAGGAAGGGTCTGGTACCGACTTGACTCACTTGCTTCCGCAGCAGTGCCATGCAGCCTTTGAAACTGCGCTGGATGCTTGGCGATACCAGTTGTACCCTCGGTAAATTCGATGAAAATTTGGATCAAAATTGTGGTGTGAAAGGATCTCTTTTTCGTTTTCGTCATGGCTGCCAATATTTGTGTGACAAATCAGAATAATATGCCAGCCACAACTTACTTGGAATTACTATGTCATTTCAAAAAGTCAAATAATTTTAAATGATTTCTCGAGGTTCCAAGGCGAATAGCTATGAATTGTAAAGCCCACTTCCAGGCGTATAGCTCACAGACACAGTTCTCAGTCTGACTGGTGACAACATAATCTTCTTGGCAGCTCTTTCCCCTTGGCGACGGGCCTATCTCCACAGAAACCTGAAATCTTAACGCCAAAATCACTGGCTCCCCAATAGACAAGTGATTTTGAGTCTGGCGTACTCATTTCGATATTTGTTCGCATATAGTGGCTATTCCTGTGACTCCCCGATACCATGAGAACAGGATGTACTTGGTACAGCTTGCATGACTTCAACATGTGTTTTTTGAACTCTGTTGCCTTCTGCTGGCACAGTCCCTTTTTGTGCATTGCAGGTGTGCTGATGGTTCCATTGTAAATCAACAACTTGCCAACGCCGCCATGATTGGTGCCAAGAGCAGTCAGTTCCCCTGGTAGAATCCTACCATATTTAGCCCCACCCCCCATATTTAGCCCCCCATTAATTTAGGTTTTGAAAGACAATTTCCATGCCAGACATTGCATGTATTTTTGGTATTTTTTGGTTCTATCTGTGGAAGTCACCAGCTGTGGACTTCTGAGAACGACGCTTGGGTTCCTGGTTTCCTGTCAACACATGGCAAAAAACTGAGGACTTTATCTATGGCAAAGACAAGGTCGTGAATGATGAGAATGTATGTTTGCTGATGAAAATTGGTGAAGTTGCTCGACGCAGCAGCCGATCCATGGGCAATCCATGGTGTGTGACATAGTTTTTTGATGTTTTTTGCGACTGCTTTCTCTTTGGTATCCACAGTTGAATCTTGGCCAATGGACACCGGCTTGTGATTTAGAATGATTTAGACTTCTGTACATGTACAGTTGATTTTTGCAAGTTGGTGATGCTCTATTGAAAGGGCTTCTGCATTATCAATGAGTTTTGATGCTTTCAATGCAAGTGTTTGGTTTTCAGATTTGGAAGCATTCCGGATGATGCATTTAACCACAAATTTACACCCTGACAAGGATCTATCAAAGCTCCCATATGGAGAAAACGTAGCCATTTCAGAGGAAACCAAATGGCTGGATGTTTGAACACATACCCAACTCATCTTCACGAGATAGCTTGACACTTTCGTCTACTTCCATTGTTCCCTTGCTGTGTTGGACCTATGTCAGATCCAGGTTTTGCAATGCGGGGCTCTACTCCGCGAGTGCGTGTTCCGGACCGAAGTCATGAGTTTGTTTTTGAGTTTTCCGTCCCAGTGGATGATGACCGTCCCAGGGTGACGGGGAATGATGCCGGTGGGACTTGGTCTAACCTGGCTTGGAGAAAACATTGATAGGGCAAATGATGCTAAATAATCAAATTGGGAGCACTCCAATGTTTGTGGGTACTCCAAGTTTGAACACACATTATTTCATCATATTCATCATATGTCATGATTCATGATATTTCATCATCCTTCAATGCACATCTCTATCCATTTCCAGATGATTGGATTTTGTTGCCCAGGGCAATGTGATGCTGGTACATTTGAGTGATCAGCATGCTGAAGAGTGGCTTCAAGAAGCGTCCTCTGACTGCTCTGGTGATCGTGAGTCGTGAGTTATCCAAGGACAAGTCCACAGCGGAAAACGTATGGGATAAGTATGTAGATAGAGAAATTGATAGAGAAAATGCTCCCATATTTATGATTATGTACATATATACAATATATATATAGTAATATACATATAATATATGTATATAACATATACGCACACTCTAAGTAGTTCATATTAAAGCGCAGTTACGGTGAAACCGAGGTTACCATCCGTGGGATGATCCCCGTCTGAACGACAATGTGCTTATATGTGCTTCCCAAAAAAGTGAGTTCAGGTGAACCAGGGATTTCTTGATACCATCTGGTGAACTAACATAGCAATGGAAAATGGCCATTTATAGTGGATTTTCCCATTAAAAATTGTGATTTTCCATAGCCATGTTAGTTCACCAGAGGGTAGCTATCACTTGGCTTATCTTTTTTTTGGCTGTCACAAAGAAGCACAGCTTTGCAGGTCGGCTTTGAACCTGAAAGCGGTGGTTGCACCCTGCTTGGAGCGCATGATTAACTTGAATCTCGCCGAGCCGGGTCTGGGGGGCCCACCTTGATGGTCCCAAGGCGCTTTCTCAGGATTAGATGCTCAATTTCCTTGAACATGTACATCTAAGGAGGGAATCATAGGGAATCCTAAGGTAGTTTTTGATCTCCAATTTTCGGATTCCCACTCGCCAGCCAAGACTTTAGGCCGAGGGCTACGGGTAAGATGATTATTTTTTGTTTGAAAGTTTTTTGGGCACAGTATTTTGCTGGCAATCTATAGAAATCTCCATAACAGAAGATTGGCAAAGGCCTAGACTGCTGAATTTTTTCGTCGTCCAAGACAAGCTTTGCAGAGCCTTCCGCTTTGTAAGGAATCTGCTGTAAGAGCAGGAAGCTGACATATCTGACATGTCATAAACAAAGGTTACCAGGAGACCCATCGAATTGCACAGATTCCCACCATGGATAGTGACCCCTAGCCACCAACCCTTCGCGAATGCACGCGAGGAAGGGTCCCAGCAATCTGAAGAACTTGGAGCATTGGGCCAAGGTGGACGAGGATATTTGCATCGCGCCTTGGCAAAGTCTGGCCGCCAGGCCATTTTTGGAGGTCACAGGATGGGATCATCCCAATCACACGGGATAATATGGGATGATTGGGATCCCAAAATTTTCAGTTACCATATTTTCGCCTCTTGGCCATTTTGGGATAACATGGGATAACATGGGATGACATGAGAAAACATGGTAACATGGCCGCAAGATAGGCCGATTCAACTCCACAATGAGCCCAGGAGATCCTCTCCAAAGACGACCTTCAGGTGAAATGGGCTGTTTGGGAGAGCCCGTTTGAGTTTTTTTTCTGCCAAGTTTTTTTTTTGAGGTAGTGAACAGTGAAACACATTACGTATCTTATAGTCATCCTGAAGTAGATAGAATCTGGATGTTTTATCAAAGATATTCCCGTTTTCCTGCGTTTTTTTTTTTTAAATCCCATATTCTATCTTCTCTCGGATGACTATACATATATACGTATAATCACTTATAGCTTACATAACGTGCAACCTCATAGAGATTCTCAAGACCAAAACATATAAAACATTATAAAACATTATAAAACATCTAATATGGCTGTGATGACTGATCCCTTTTGATCCCTTTTGTACCACCTGGCCTTTTTATCTCGCTAGCGGGTAGGTGGAGGAGGATGATGTGGCGGAATTTGTCATGCGAGTGGTGGGATGGGTGGAGGATCCGACATAGCAATGGGACATAGCAATGCTGGAAGAAGGGCTGGTGAAACTCTTTTATGAATAGAATTTTAATCACCATTTATGAATAGTGATTTATGGAATTTGGAAATGCTGGAAGATTTAAGAATACTCTTTTATGACCAAGAAATGGATGGTGAATTGGACAAAACATGGAAAGCTATATGTAATTCCCCGGGCAGCTAGCGTCAACTTGGATCGGATATGGGCATGGCTGCAACAATGGTTACCAGTGGACTCTGAATTCGTCGATTTCCGTTGGTGAAGCTGTAACACCATCTAATGTTTTGGGTAAACAAATGCGAGCCACAGACACCAGCATTTGTGGTGTGGTAGAGAAGCTTTTGGATGGATTTGTGCGCCATTACAAGAGAGTTCCAGGGAGAGTTTTGTCAGATAGATTCAAACCTGTTGGTGAATTGCGTCTTCCCAAGTTTTGAAAATCCGCTCTCTGTGTTCGGCCAAAAGAAATGGGCCACCATCCACGCGGGCATCACAGCATCATCGGTTTTTTTCCACAGATGCTTGTGGGTTAGAAACGTCTTGGGGCGCTAGTTGACAATTTGTATCCCTTGATGAACAAACCTGGAAGTGGAAAATCCAGCTTCAGATGGATCTTATGTTTTTTTTAATGGTTTTTCCTATGGATTTGGAGATCCTGGATGGATGTTCTATCACCATGGACCATGGTAATGCCATCGCCAGGACCCAAGGGTTCAGCAATCCCTTTGGAGCACCGTACGCTTTGCTGGTGTGTCAGATGCGGTTCTCCAAAAGGCCACTTGAAAAACCGTGGGATCTACGTGGTTGCCACAAGCAAGTAGTGGACTCGTGGCATGTCATATGGTTCTCATAACCCAAAAGCATCAAACAGACAGATAGACACAGATAGACACAGATAGACACAGATAGACACAGATAGACACAGATAGACACAGATAGACACAGATAGACCAGCAAATCACCAGCCAGTCTATCTGGTAGACTTAGTAACATCTACCAGTAATCACTACCATAAACCAGTGATCACTACTTGGTGGCTCATCCCACGAATCGTAAGTGGCTTATAACCCCAGTGATTTACATGGGATTTTTGTAGGGTTAATCCACTTATAATTGGGGTGAACTAACCCATTTAGGATCCATGTATGCTATATATGGTAACATTTACCATCAATATACCCCTTTATGTTAGCATATATACCAGCACCATGGATCCGTCATGGGCACCAGTCAGCACTACCGCCAGGTGGAGCCTTCACCCAGCAACTTTGAGGCCATGGCCAAAGGCCTTCGCGCCAAATGCCTCGGAGAGACACCCCACTGGAGAGGCCGACTGTGGTACTGTGGGAGGAATTGATGGGAAACGCGGTATGTTACATATGTTCAACCTGAAGATTTTCTAGGGACATAAACATGGGAATCTAATTATGGGAAACAGATTCGTGATCTTAATGGGAACCAAAAAAAAGGATTTCACCACCCAAAATGTCGATTTGACCATGAAACATATGCTGATTGGTGGTTTGGAACATTTTTTATGTTCCATAATATATGGGAACATCCTTCTGATTGACTAAGATTTTGCAAGATGGTTGAAACCACCAACCAGTATGGATTTCACAGATGAATAATGGATATGGGATGATATATGGGTTTCTCCGGAAATTAGGGTTTTTTCATGGTTTTTCCCCATTCTATCGCCAGTTTAATTCGGAAAATTGATGAACCAATGATGAACCAATAGAAGGGTACCCAATTTCAAGCCCATGTAGTGTTTTTTGGGAATGGGGGAAGTGATCAATGTACCATTCAAACATCACCCAACCACTGGGAGTGTTATATCAAACTGAAAGAGGGGGCGATGGGTTGAAACAAAGCACAAAGGACATTTTTTAAGCGTGTAGACTAACATAGATCGATGTTCTGTACACAAGGTCTATGAGATTTTAAAAGGGAACATGATGATAGTCTATTTCAGATCAATAATCCGACCATGATAGACATTGTGGATCATTGTGGTATCCCAATGTTCAATGGATCATATCATAACTTTCCCCATTGTTTGCCCAAAAAATGATGGTGAAATCCGGTCAAACATCCCGATTTTGAGCCATAAAAACAGGCTCCTATTGGACCAGTGTGATGGGCAGAGGCCATGTGGCTGTGCCTTGGCGTCTAGGAGAGCAAGATGACATGGTGAAGATTTGTATCGGCAGATCTCGGCAGTTTCTACTTACAACTAAATCAACTCATGTGCTTCTTTGGAGTTTTATGATGTTTTATTTGTACTTATCGTGTGAAAACCATGGAGACCATCCAAAACTATACCTTTTCTATATTATATATATATATATATTGTAGTACTTTAGGGATACCAGGTGAAAGTAACACGTGTTGTAATACTAGTTCGTTATTTGCGTACCATAAACCATAGTTATCGGAGTTATGTGAACCCCAACTTGTCGCGATTTCGTGGCCACAGGGGCCTTGATGCTAACGATCAAGCGGTGGTACCTATCACGGTGGGATTTTCCAACTTTGACATATCCTAAGATGATCATGGGATTAGTAGCTGGTGGTTTGGAACATGGCTTTTATCGAAACCCCAATAGTTGCGATGATGATCCCATCTGACTAATATTTTTCGGGGTTGAAACCACCAACCAGATTTTTAGTAGCTGGCGTATTCAAACAATCAAATGTTCAGATCCGGAGGCCACGTCCCCAATAGTTTTCAGATGGAAACTTAAAGGATCTGATCAATCGAGGTGTTTTTCCATGGTTTCCTTAAATTTTCCGGTACCGGTTACCCATTCTCTGGTGCCAAGGCTGACGGCCGCCTAGTGGAGTTCCAAGCAGCTGGCACGGCGCAAAGCTTCCGACATCGCTGCACCATTCAGCCACCTGAGCCGCAGATGAGGTTTAAATTCGTTTTTGGAGCTTAAAAGCATGTGAAATCCATTTGGCAAAAGAAAACAAAGAAGAATTTAATATTCACATTTGTTGATTCAATTGGTCCAAAATTGGGGTTTGGAACCTGGTAGAATTTGGGGGTGTCATGTGTCATTGGACATGTCTTGACCGTCCACTTGTTGAGCTTGGTTGTCTGTCAGCATAAAAGAGTCGCCATCCTTGGGACAGCATGAAGGTGTTTTCCCCAAACTGTCAATCACTCCCATACATTGTTAGATATTGATAGATGTTGTTAGATATTGATAGATATCGATAGATATTGTTAGATATTGATAGATATATTGATAGATATTGTTAGATATTGATAGATATATTGATAGATATTGTTAGATATTGATAGATATTGATAGATATTGATAGATATTGTTAGATATTGATAGATATTGATAGATATTGTTAGATATTGATAGATATTGTTAGATATTGATAGATATTGATAGATATTGATAGATATTGTTAGATATTGTTAGATATTGATAGATATTGTTAGATATTGATAGATATTGTTAGATATTGATAGATATTGATAGATATTGATAGATATTGATAGATATTGTTAGATATTGATAGATATTGATAGATATTGCTAGATATTGTTAGATATTGATAGATATTGATAGATATTGATAGATATTGTTAGATATTGATAGATATTGATAGATATTGTTAGATATTGTTAGATATTGTTAGATATTGTTAGATATTGATAGATATTGATAGATATTGTTAGATATTGATAGATATTGATAGATATTGTTAGATATTGTTAGATATTGTTAGATATTGTTAGATATTGTTAGATATTGATACATATTGATAGATATTGTTAGATATTGTTAAATATTGATAGATATTGTTAGATATTGTTAGATATTGATAGATATTGTTAGATATTGATAGATATTGATAGATATTGATAGATATTGATAGATATTGTTAGATATTGATGGATATTGTTAGATATTGTTAGATATTGATAGATATTGATAGATATTGATAGATATTGTTAGATATTGATAGATATTGATAGATATTGATAGATATTGATAGATATTGATAGATATTGTTAGATATTGATAGATATTGATAGACATTGATAGATATTGTTAGATATTGTTAGATATTGATAGATATTGATAGATATTGTTAGATATTGTTAGATATTGATAGATATTGATAGATATTGATAGATATTGTTAGATATTGATAGATATTGATAGATATTGATAGATATTGATAGATATTGATAGATATTGATAGATATTGTTAGATATTGATAGATATTAATAGATATTGATAGATATTGTTAGATATTGTTAGATATTGATAGATATTGATAGATATTGTTAGATATTGTTAGATATTGATAGATATTGATAGATATTGTTAGATATTGATAGATATTGTTAGATATTGATAGATATTGATAGATATTGATAGATATTGTTAGATATTGATAGATATTGTTAGATATTGATAGATATTGATAGATATTGATAGATATCGATAGATATTGTTAGATATTGTTAGATATTGATAGATATTGATAGATATTGTTAGATATTGTTAGATTTTGATAGATATTGCGGATATTGGATTCCTCATTGGTCTGATTTGTTTGATGGTTTCATACGTCTTCATGTTCACCCGGAAGATGAACCTAACCATTTTTGCAGGAGAATGACCAAGATTTCTTCTAGTCGGTTTGCACATTAGCCGAAGTGCACCTCCATTTCCACTGAGGTTGCTGAAGTGTGGGGTCGCTCAGGACCTGTACGGAGCCAGTGTGGGGTCACCCCTTGAACTGGAGCCAATCTGCCAATCTGTGAAATCCATAACACGGCTGGTTATTTCAAAGATGGGGATAATCTGCAAATCTCTAAGATCCATACCCAATCTTCGCTTTCCAAGAAATTAAGTTAAGAATTCTTTGAAAGGTAAGACCTCCAGTGTATCCAGTGGCTCTTTTGGTTCGCAAATGATGGGGGTAATTCTTCGCGGCGGACGCTCCTACCATCAACCCGTTTCCAGCCGAGGTGAAAACGGAGCCGGCTCAGCGATCGGCTTTGCAACCAAGGTGCCCTCGTGCTGATGGGGTTGCCCCATTTGGTTTGGCGTGCTATGCCCTTTTGATTGGTCAGATCATATGATTCTCTGAGGGGTTCCCCTCATGTTGATGCCTACATTCTTGCTGTGGCTATGGATCAAAAGCCTGGTACACGCAGTGCACAGTCCCACAGCTATTGACCCACAGATGCATCTTCTCGCATATCCCATAGATGCTCCGTGTATCAAATATGCACCACTAGCCCAAAAATGATAACCCCACTTAGCAACCAAAAATGATCACCCCACTTAGTAACTGCTTAGTGATGTTTTTGTTCAGCCATGGGATAAGACCATGATACATCACGAATTTTTCGGGGACCTACGATCAGCACCAGGAGGCTGGCCGGGATCACATCATGTGTTCCGAGGGCGGTTTCGCTTCCGGAGCTGGCACCGCGACCCAAATTTCGGGGAAGATTCGCATGGGTGGAAAAAAAATGGACGTTTTACCATTGCAAAAATGGACGAACACATGGTGGATTGTGGTGGATTGATGGACTATAATCATGATTTTAGTGTGATAAACCCAATACGATATATATATATATATTATATAGATATTTATGCCTGCGGACCGAAAACCGTTCCCGTAAAACGCGCGTTTTTGAATATCGCGATTGTGGGTTGGGGTGGGGTGGGGTGG
>Ga0126342_10011195_pt1 | contig 16031 bp, 15 predicted proteins | sample Cyp1metagenome_FD_92528 | JGI IMG/M metagenome (GOLD analysis project Ga0126342, IMG submission 92528) | Coral microbial communities from Lord Howe Island, Old Settlement Bay, Australia - Cyphastrea 1 metagenome | ecosystem: Host-associated > Invertebrates > Cnidaria > Coral ... | reverse complement strand
ATTTTTCAGAGGCTTTGCTATGTTTTTCCTATTTTGTTTTCAACTTTTCCCTATGGTTTCCATATGGTTTTTGCACCATTCCCTATGGTTCTACCATCGTTTTCACCATAGGGTCACCAGGATCACAATGAAAAACCATCGTTCCCCAGCATTTCCCCAGCATTTTTCCATGAGTTGGTCACCAGGATGATGTCCAAGCGCATTTTGCCCGTGGCTTTGTTGGTGCTGGCCCTCCGTCAGCTCACGACCTTTGTGCCATCCCCAAGCAACGTGCCACGTGTGCAGCCGCAGATGCGACAGGCAGAGGTGCGGCTGGTTGGTCAACCCCAACATGATGCTGAAGAACTTCGATTTATATCGATCTACCCTCTGGTAATTTAACAGTTTGCTATTGAAAATGGCCATAGAATGCCATAGAAATAGTGAGTTTTCCCATTAAAAATGGTGATTTTCCATAGTTATGTATAGTTATGTTAGTTTACCAGAGGGTATCATTATTGAATAGTTGGATTGTACATGATTGTACGCATTTTTTTTGGGGCGGAGGGTGATATACTATATAAGACTATATATAGATCTATATAGTATAGTTATGTATAGTTGTTCTTACTTATGACCCTTGATATGATTGACAGAAATTGGGATTGCATCAACAAAGATGTGCTGCAACATGTCAAAACTATGGATTTACCAAAGGTTTTCCCAATTGTTGTTCCAAGTCTTCTGTGTTTCCTCAGATTTTTAAGTTTTCACCATAGGTTCACCATTTGTTCACCGGGTCTTCTTCGATCTTGCTCAGTTTTCCACGATCTTGCTCAGTTTTCCACCATTTTTCCAGCATGTTCTACTATTTTTCCCTTCCCACCATTTTCCTACCATTTTCCCACCATTTTCCCCCAAGTTTTGCCCTGTTTTTGGCCTTGACCTCCCCCGCAGGTGGCCCTGGTCTCCACAGGCCTCGCGATGACCAACGCCCAAGCGGCGCTGGCCACGTGGGGCGAGGGCAGCGAACCGGGGCAGAACATCGACCCGGACTCCACGGAGTACTACAACCGTCACTGGGTGACCATAGGAGAAGCCATTGGATTTATGAGGTCTACTATTGTATCATATATATCATTGAATTATAGTATTGTACTATATATAAATATAAATATATATATATATATTAATATTGTACTATATTGTAGATTATAGTATTGGTATTATTAATAGTGTATCATATATCATTGTAGTAGACCATTGTATCTATGATATACTATATTGTATAATATTGTAATTACCATTGTACGATTGTATACTATATTACTATATTGTACTTTATCATTATAAGTAATACGACAACCGTTACTGGCAGATTTCTGATGAATTGATGATGGTTAGTGGCGATGATTATTTTTAAGATAGTGATATATATATATATATATATTATATATATATTGATAAACCGTCACTGGGTGATGCAATAGGAGGACCATAGGAGACACTGTCCCATTGGATTTATGATATATTTTATTGTACTATAATATGTTCATTGTACATATGTACCTCATTCTACTATGATATTCTTGTACCATGTTGTACTATAAGATTATAATTATAGTACTACAACCGTCACTGGGTGATGCCAGGGAGACACTGCCATGGCTGGTTCTGATAATCCCAAAGAGGGTATAGTTGGTGAAAGACTTATGATGAATGATGATGGTTATTGGGATGATTATAGTTAAGATAGTTAAGATATAAAACTATTGATAAACCCAATGCAAAGTTGTCACCATCCCCGATCCACCAACCATGGCTGGTTATGATAAATAAACATTATCCCAGTGCAAACGGGGCCCGATTAACCATACTAACCTCTATCGGGGATGGTCATGATTGGGTTTACCACTTTTATTTTCTGATATATAATGGATTTATCATATGTTCTACTATTGTATCATTGTACTATCTATATCATTATCCAATATTATATAGTCATACTACAACCGTCACTGGCTGGAGACAAAGTCATGGGATGTTTTTGTTGTTGTTGTTGTTGCTGATTGATGGGACAATTATAAACATATCAAATAAGAACGGTAATTATAATGCGTATGTATATATTTTACAAACACCAACTAGCTAATAGAATCATATGGTTTGATTTTGGCGTTCCCCGTTTGAAGAACCCCCCCGATGTTGCCATGGGGTATGGGAATCCTTGTAGGTGCCTAGGGTAATTTTCGGGAAGTCACCACGACTTGGAAATGCAGTTCCAGTTTTAAGTGGATATATAACTATAAGTGGATATATATCCCAACTTATGGGTTAACTTATATCCCAACTATATTATGCCATAATAAGTTGGCATAACCTTGTAACTATGGCATTTTTTTCATCCCATAAGTTTTCTGGATAACCTATAACTATGGGGTTAATCTCCCAACTTATGGGGATTATTTCACCATGGTTCCCTGAAGTTGAAAAAGTCAAGTTCCAAACCTTCACAAAAAAAAACTGGTTGGTGGTTTGGAACATGACTTTTATGACTTTCCATTCAGTTGAGAATGTCATAACCCCAACTGACTTTCACTCCATCATTTTGCGGAGGGGTAGGCTCAACCACCAACCAGAAAAAAACCATGGCGAAATCCATGGGAATTTCCCAGGATGACCCGAGGTGAATGTTTCACATGAAAGGAAATTCAATTCTTCAGCCATTCTTAAGCCATAAATCCATCAAGCACTATGCTATTAAGCCATTCTTAACCCATTATTAACCCATATAAACCCAGAAATAATCATAGATCCATTAACCACTAGTAGCCTATTAACATCTATTAACCATTGTTAACCCTTGCCTTCAATCCTTCCCGAGGCAAAGTCTTGAACGCCACGGCCATTTGCCTCACCTTCGCCGTGTTTTTGTTCGGTTTGGTCGTGAGCCAGGCCCGAAAACTCGTGGAGAACAAGTGGCTGAACTGAGCGCCTCGACCAGGGATCAAAGAACATCACTTGACAGCACAAGGTATTGAAGGTCTTGAGTTTAGGTGTTTTATCTATGTAAACAAATGTGTATATATATATATTATGTTTTTTTCTCTTTTCGGATATTATATATATAGTTCTACCATTGCTTGAAGTCTTTGGTTGTGGCGTATGGGATATATTTTGGCATGGGAATATCTCCAAATATTTTTTTCGAGCAAACTTGGCGAAACAATACAGGTCCAAATCTGGTTGGTAGTTTTAACACGTTTCAAGTTTCAAAAATGTTGTCAATGGGAATTTCAGGATCCTAAAATGGAGGTACGTTAGTACCATATAAGGCCATATTTTCTGGGGATATTCCCTGAAATTTAGGCCTGAAAAAATAGGCCTTATATATGGTAGGTACCTCCAATTTAGGTTCCTGAAATGACCATTGATAACATGTTGTCCTTTCATGAATCCGTGACTGATGATTTGCTGGCCTAGTCAGTGGTCCATCTGTTGCATCAGCTTTTAGCCTCGAACTTGTCTAACTCAACAATCATCCCACTCAATAAGGCATTAGCTAAATCAGACATGGAAATTTCTCATTTATTGTAATTTACTTTTTTATTTATTTATTTAACTTCAAAAATGAGATCGTTTGAACGTTGGATACTTCAAAATCCAGTGGTTTATCATTGGTTTTCATTATTTAAATTCCTATTTTGGTTGGGTTTACTCCATTTTTTTTAACCCAAAGAGGTCGTTTCAACTACAGAAACTTGTCGCCGACCCAGGTCAACCGCGGACGTCCAGCTTTTTGATCAATGCGCACACCACGGTGAGATTACGATCGTGGTGTCATAAACCAAAACAGCGCAGAGAGAATAAAACACATGCGAAAATATGCGCTCTTGGTCAGGAAGGGTTGGAAACAAAAAAGACGTACAGAAGCACCCTGCAAAATGGAGTTGTTTGCTTTGAAGACTTCGGACTTTCTCATCATGTTTCTCCATGAAATTGCTATATCATGGGGCATCACGTTTTTTCAAAAAACTTTTGGACAGACTGACTCGGATGGGGAATGCTACACGACCGGGACCTCAGGTTAGATCATCATTTTCCCAATGACACAGAATTATTCAAGTTTACCGTGTAACCCATTTTCATCCCACTTGTTGATCAATTAAGAGATAATGCACATCCTCAGTTTCATGAGTTGGCCTGAAGATGTTGAAGCACCTCATTCCACCGATTCTTCCTTTGGAGGTTGCTGTCTCACGGTCTCCAAGCATCAACAATTTTCGTTGGTCTTCTTACTCTGGAAAGCTTACAACCTAATTCTGGTTGGTGGTTTGGAACATTTTTATTTTTTTCCCATGAATACTATAGTTATATCTACCATAAACCACAGAATTCAGCCACAAAAATAAGGCAACTGAACGCTATCTTGGGGGCCCCATCCTGTATGGTTTTCCGCGATCCCTGGTAGATCCATGGATCGGCCTGTGGTTGCCGAGGACGATGATGGCACGCCCAAAAAGCCCACCACGACAGAGCCATTGAGTTCCACAGCGGCAGCGGACATCGAACGGTTTTTTTTAAACCTCACAACCATATAAAGTGCAATATATATATATATAACATTTATTTTATATATTACATAATATATATATATATATTGATGATTTTGGGGTTTGTCTGTAAATTGCATATGCCCTAGATTGGCCGTTTTTTGAGGGAACATCTATTGGGTTTTCCGGCTCCATCCAGCTCCATTGGTTGGGCACAAGGTGGGCCCAGTGATGTTTGTCGGTTTAGGTGATTTAATGGGATTTAATAGTGGTTTAATAGTGGTTAATAGTGGTTCATAGTGGTTTAATGGTGGTTTAATAGTGGTTTAATAGTTGTTTAATGGTAAAACCTAGTGACTATGTACTGTATTGTTATACTTATACCTACCATGAATCATATTTAAGTTAGTTATAAGCCAACTTAGCTATCGCGCCCACTTTGTATTTGGAGTGAGTGGAATAGCCATGTTACAAGGGCACCCTCTGTGTCCGCTTCCATCCCATTGCAAGCATAAGATGTATCTCTTGTGGCACCGTTTGGGTATGGATGAAATGGGTGGCCCCCCAACATCCAACATGGATGCTTCAGTGCTGAAAACACATAGAAATTCAATCACACCCCCTACAACTCCCAAGAATTACCACCCAAAATAATAGATGGTTGATTTATGTCAATTTATTGGTTGACAAGATTATTAAGAAGCGCTGATCAATTAGTCTAAAAATATCTCAGGTCTTGGATTACCTCATTTTTTTTGGGTCTATTTCGGTTCCATTTTTATCCATCTTTCACAGGGTTGCTTCAACCCCGGTGAATCATGGCCTCTTTTGGGGTGCTATCTTTTTGGAAAAGGGCGCTGATTTCAGCTCTTGATTTCACCTCCATCCAATCTCCCCATAGTCCTGATTTTTGGATGGATCAATTTTTGGAACTAAAAATCAGAATTTTCCAATCTCCTCCCATTTTCCAGGAATCTTATTTTTTGGAAAATTCCTGATTTTTAGCTCTGGACTTCACCAGATTTCCCCCATAATCTGTCCCCAGGCTACAGTTTGGCCGAGAAATTCGCCATCGTTGGGGTTCTGGAGACCATTACCATTGGTTCCTTGCTGGTCTTCGTGAGCACCTTGATTGTCCCGGAATGCCGGCACCAGGGTGTGGACCTGGTTAAAATGGGATATTAATAGTGGTTAATAGTGGTTAATAGTGGGATAATAGTGGGATACCATACAGTTCGCCTTGGAAAATCACCATGCTATTAATAGGTAAACCATCTATTTCTATGGGCCATCTATACCATGGCTATTGTTAGTCATAACCAGAGGGTAGATGAGACCTTACCAAACAGGACTGGAGAATCATCTTTGTGAATCATAGAAACTTATAGAAACATCTATATAATTAATATTCATTAGTATCTATCTATTTCATCGGATTTTCATCCAACATCTTTGTGACCGGTCACCGTTGACCGAGGACGGAGCAAGTTTCTTCAGCGAAAGGATCTGACTCCGAGGCAAGTGAACGCCACCCTCTTCGGAGCCTTCTTGTGCGCCACCCGCATGGCAGTTCTGCCATGGCAGTGCTGGTATGGAACACAAGAGAAATAATGATCATTTACCCTCTGGTTATTCAACATAGCCATGGGAAATGGACCATTATAGATGGTTTACCTATTAAACATGTTAAATAACCAGATGGTACCTCTGGGAACCAAAGATGGCAATGGAAGATCGTTTATACATGGGGTATTTCCCAGCTTTCTATGTTTGATTCCAGGAGGGTACATAGATTGGATCCCACATTATTATCCCAAATGAGTAGTGGGCAGTGACTTCCGGAGCAGGGAACGGTTTGAAACAAGTTCATGACAGTTTGGCTACTACGTGTGTACCATAGCTGATTCCACTGGTACCTTTGACCTTTGACCCTCAATACGAAATGGTACATACCATTCCTGGGATGCATATCCAAGTAACCATTGCGAGATTATATTTATCCGATTTCGGTCATGAACTATCACCACCAAACTAAGTTTGAGATAGTTTGGGCATGTTCTGAGATGTTTTCAATACAAATTTCACCAACAAAATTGGGGGATCAATTCATCTCCAAAATCGACAAGTTTCGACGAGGTTGGCACCGGTGTTTATTCTCATCCAGAAAGCATACTACGACACTCTCATTGAGTTCCGCGGGCGTCTCGGCAGTGGATGGGTTTCAGGGTGGATTGATGGGTGAATGATGCTGAAAAAATATAGTTTAGATATGTTTAGATGTGATCAAACTTGGTTAGCCAATTTTGCTCAAAATCAGGTCAGGGGCCTTTTTATGGCATTATCCAGGCTTATCCAGATAAAACACCTTCACATCTGGATAACCCTCCCAGTTGTTGTTGGTTTCCTGATATTTTTTCGCACCTAAAAGATGTCTCATAGCTGGATATAGTACTGGTGGATTGGTACAGTTTTCAGTACACCAAACAGTTTTGCTTCAAATGTGAAGCTCTGAATTGGGAATAATATGGAATAATATGGGATAATTATAAGATTTATAAGTTCTATGTGACAATCATATCCAGCTCAAGATGGATTTTCTGCAGGGCATCCGTTGTGTTTGTACTCAGTTTTCGCCATGGCTGTTGATCACTTTTTCACAATGGATCTGAATCCAAGTGGCGCTGGAAGCGTTTTCCATCGAATTCCTAGGTCAACGACTTGGACGATCTGGGGCATAGATATGTTTTTTTCCCATTGGTTGGTTGATGAAAAAAGAGGGGTTTGAGTTTGTTTACCGAAAAAACAACAGGTTTCCATGATGATAGATGGGATTAACCAGCTCCCGGCCCCGGTAAATTCTTACCAAAAGGACATCAAATTGCTATGAAATAGATGAGATCCGAACAGGACTGGAGAATCATTTTTGTGAATCTTAACTTGGGACTTGGGGTGGATAATTTCCAAGCAGTAACCAGCACCAGACACACCTTGGATCGAAAATTATGCTCGCTTTTCTAAGGTTGAAACCCGAGCAACACAGCATTGGGAGCTATTTGAACCTGTCCTTGCTGTCTCCCACGAAGTTCCTTGGTTCCTGGGGGAGATACCTATCCGGATCCATCTGGTAATCTCACATAATCTCACATAGCCATGGAACATCTCCATTCTGAAGAGGTGAAACATGTACACATTGGGCCATGTTCCATAGCTGTGTTGGTTTAGTGGAAGTTAGCCGAGATTCAGATAATGAACATTGGCTACCAAGGTGGACAATCGGATGGGGTGAACATGGCTCACATGAGAACGGCGGTTTCAGCAGGTTTAATTTGGCCACGGTTTTGAGCAAGCTTCACTTATTGAACAGCAATATTGTTCACGCTGATTGCGTGACTGGGACAAGGTCTCTGGTGCAAGAATAAGCGGGCCAGGTGCGGGACTTTGGTTCTGATTCAAAAAATATGGTTCCAATTTTGAAACCACTTGTTTTTTCTTGGTGGTGACTTCCAGAATATATAGATGGTTTGAGAAGTACCGAAATCGCCAAACAAAGGGAGGTCTGCCGTTACTGGACTCGGTTTTGTCTTGTTGTTGTTATCTGGTTGGTGGTTTGGAACATGAATTTTAATTTTCCATGTATTGGGAATGTCATCATCCCAACTGACGAACTCATATTTTTCAGAGGGGTAGGTCAACCACCAACCAGTTGATATATGGGATAATCTTGTCCATTGACGAACTCCATCATTTTTCAAGATGGGTAGGTTGAAACCACCAAGCAGTTATTTTTTACCTATTAAAACAGGTTCTTTTCCACAGCGAACTCAGCTATTTTTCAAGATGGTAGGTCAACCACCAACCAGTTGATATTTGTTCCACTTCAACATCCTGGATGTCATCATTCTGGGTGTTTTCGCTATGAATGAGGCCATGGCAGCTCTAGTGGAACTAGAGCTGCCATGCAGGTATGTTTCTCACTATACATACATATAATATACACATTATATATAATATAATATGCATAATATTTATATATATATATATATACTATATAAATATATTATTGTATAATATACATCATATGACATGCATTATATTTTATTTTATATACATACTATTATATATACATGCTGTGCCTGACAGAGTGTCTATTGATTTTGGGCATTCTCCATTTCTCATTTTATGTTTGGCCCAGGTTTCACTGGGACTATGAGCAACACACCAATCCTGACGCGAAAGTGAACCCAACGCTCCATGACTCGTGGAAATGGCACGATGATGAGTAGCAGCCAAAAAGCTGGAGTTTTCACCCCAGTGTGAATTAGTTCCATGTCAAATCGGCCAGTGTTTGGGAAATCTCAGAAATCACGAGACTTGACCATCGCTTGGCACTGGGGGATTCTTTGGGGTTGCTCGACTTCCGGGGCGTTGCTGTCCGTTTGACAGCCACCGCCGGTCTGGGATGCATCGGGCCAAAGAGTCCGATGAGCGAGAGGTGATAAATCTGACCAATTGAGCCATCAAAAATGGGTAAAACATGGGTAAAACACCAGAATTATATGGTGGAACTCGCAATTCTGAATGTGGTTGAGGTAATTTACCTCAATTACAAGAAGAATCACAGAATGGACTAACATAGCCATGGAAAATCACAATTTTTAATAGGTAAACCATCTATAAATGGGCCATCTATTCCATGGCTATGTTAAATTACCAGAGGGTACATTCACACAGTCCCCTTCCACTGGGTTTAGTATGGAGGTCCATGGGGGGGGGGAGCGGGAAAACTATGTTGTATCATGTAGTTTTCCACTTTTCGTTGGTGGGGTTCAAACTTGAGGAAACCAAGCTTCCCTGTGTTTTTTGGGAATATACTAGTACTAAGTTATTGAGTTTCTCTCCAGATAAGATTTCTCTTGTCCAATGATTGTGGATGGCATGAAGAAGTCAGTGTGGATGGTTCAGTTGCTTGGCGGCTGGATTCCCATGGTCTTTCTTGTCATATTCCCATTGAAGTACCCGTTCTTGCAACTTGATTCTTGTAGAACATATCCTCGTACTGAGCTGCATCGTATTTAAGCCTAAATTACACAATAGTCAGATGAATTCAGAGATTGATCCTGTAGCGTACATATGTTTTGCACCCAACAACCAAGCAGTTTGCCACCTCGCAGTCCAAGACATAGTTCAAGGGCACAACTAAAGCAAATCTACTGTAGCATACAGCAACATTTATCGACCCATTTATTGGCCGATTTTTCTTCCTCAAATCCCCATTTTTGCTCCTTGTTTGTTTAGGGGTTAAAGCCTCCAATGCCATCTTGGGAGGGGCATGAATATCATTTACCACGACAAACCAAAAGAAACTAGGATTGCGAACATGGCTTTGGATCAAAGCAGCTTGAAATACTGGTGGCATTTTAGCTAGGATTATCCCATTCGATTACTGGTTATAGGATTATCCATGATTATCCCATCCTGTAAATAATTAGAACATGGGATTTCTTCCATCCCAGCAGGTGGGAGATCAAGCCTACCGAGTTGAGGTCACGGATAGTCACGGATAGTCACGGGGTCAGGTGACAACGGTACAACGGTGTTCGGAAGGTAACCGAAGATGTGACAACGGTTGGTGGTTTCCGAAGTCATGGGGGTACCCCAAAAACAGATGCTTTCTTTCATGGAAAATCCATCCATAAATGGATGATAGTTGGGGGTGCCTTTATTTTAGGAAATATGGAGGTAATAACTCTAATATTATATATATATGTACATATATATATATATGTATATATTTACATGAAAAGCCAAGAAGGTATACCAAATGATTCCATTTTTCATGAGTTTTTTTGACTTAAGTCAGTTCTTGGATTACCACAAAAAAAATGGGCTTTTCAGTGGTTCAAGCATCGTGAAGTGAATATATATAGCTTATATATCAAGACCAAATACCACCTGTGATTGCGAGATCAATTCATGGGACCTACATTCCACCAGGGATCTCCGGGGACGGGATGAACAAATGTGCTTCAACCGGCTGGCTACCTGTAGAATGGATGTGATCCAAGAGTTATGGCATGTGATGACGTAACTGAGCTGATAGCCAAGATTATTTGATTCAGTTGGGATATCTATATATCTATATCTATATATATATATATATTCTTGGATATCTATTTTTTTTAATATTTATAGATATATATATATATATATATTGATATATTGATATATTATAGCTATAGATATAGAATGACGGGATATGTTGGGATGTACAACCAGCCAACTCAAAATGTTGTTCAGCGACGAGCATGTCGAAACATGCAGTTGGAGTACACGCTGGCCAGTGTTTTTTTCATGACTTGATGGATGGTGCCTTGACGAATTTGTCCCTCGTTCTCTTTAGTGATCCCAAATTGTTGTTGCTTGCTGCTTGCATTCCAAGACCCAGATTATTCATGTATAGTTGAAAAAACATGCCGTATCTACATGTATCTACTATGGGATAGCATGGATTATACATTTTACTGTTGAATCAAACATGGCAATGATATTTTCCATGATTTCCCCCTTTTTCCATAGCACCAATTCTGTTGGTTAACCACCAGATCCATTGATCACAAATTGTGTCAGTTCATTCTCCAGTTCTAGGTGGTTTGTTATATCCCCATTCTCCCACTTCAAGGATGTTACTACCCAGTGTTTATATACTCACTGGGGAATAATAAATTTTAATATTGTTATTACCCTCTGGTAAACTAACATAACTATGGAAAATCACCATTTCAAATGGGAAAACTCACTATAAATTGCCATGTTCAATAGCTATGTTAGTTTACCAGAGGGTACCCACTTCACTGTGGGGGTGGCGAATACCCCCACTTCCCGGTTGTGTCCCTTCCAGGTTTCGAGTTGCGTGTGTCGCGTGAAGCGTTTCGGTAGGGGGCACCCAGCGTGTAGCGGAGTAAACCCCTGGGAGAGAAGACCACACGACGCGTTGCTGCTGGATCTATATAAATAGATATAATATGCGTTGTACTGCTATGTATATATATATTTACATAATCATATATGGTTATATATTTTGAAAAGATGACTTGTGTTTTCCTTAAGTATCCTTAAGTCCTTATTTTTCTTGGCTAGATTCATATTTGTGTTGGTGAACTCGCCGTTTGCGTTCACCAATCATAGATGACATCCATCAGTTGACTATCCCGGTCTCATGAGAACAAGCTCATCATTGATGGTAAGGATCCAGGGTCCTCAATCCAAAGATGTTTCACAAAGCATTTCACACACCTATAGATTTCCCTTGATTTCAGAACTATCAAATTGTCCCAGATCAAAAATTCACGATGAATTTTTGAGGATCTGCGGCGCCGGCGGGACAATACAACATGGATGGGTTGCTACTAGGTGATGCTTAAGCTTGTTGGCTAAGTTGGTTTCTAAGATTTGACAATCACCAGGGTTTTTTTTGGTCAACATCTTGAACTGGGTATGGATCAATACCTATTAATACCATTTTTAGGGGGTTATTCACATCCATGAATCCCAGCTATTTTGATGTGAACTACAGGGGTACTATTGGTTTTGACACACTGCCAACTAGTAAATCCCTAAACCCTCTTGTATTTTGCACATCCCCGAGGCCCGCCCCGGTTTTCCATGGTGGATGTAGGTCATCCTTTGCATCCACAGGTTTGGCTCTCCAATGGGTAGCTGAAGACAGGCATTTTTGGGCCATGGGTGGCTTGTAATTCTTGGGTGATACAGTGGATGGAAGAAATCCTGCACCAGTTGATAGATGGTTTATCCCATTATAGGGTTTCAACCATCCATGGTGGTGCAGGATTTCGCAACCATCCACAGTATGGCATATGCTTAGGATTTCGCATCCTGATGGCCGAATTGGGTGTTGCCACTTTGGATTGGTGTCACATTGGGTAAACCAGCCGGACACATATCCTCTGGTTATGTCAAAATAGCTATTGAACATGGCCCAGTCGAAATAATGGATTTACCCATTGAACATGGTGATTTTCCATAGTATATCTGGTTGGATGTTTGGAACATTTTAATACATTTTATATTTTTTCCATATATAGGGAACAATAGTCCCATTTGACGAACTCCATCATTTTTCAGAGGGGTAGGCTCAACCACCAGATATGTAAATTTGGCTTGAAAATCACCGCTTAAAATCAGAACGAACTTTCCATGGAAGTTCTCAGCTTGCCATGTTTGATGACACTGGGTACAATACAATTTGACCCAATTTCTGCCATAGCTCATGTATTGTAAAAACCCATTGAAAATGGTGATGAAATATGTCTGTAAATCCACTATTTCTATTTTCATGTCTGTAAAAAGCCATAATAAGTTGATTGCTTGTGTCGGCATATCGCCTGAATTGATTGGCTTACCCCTTGAGAATCAGTGCAGCATCTTGGAAACTTGAGGCTTTAAACATCTCACCATTTGAATCTCAATGTTTTGTATATTGCTGATATCAAAGCCACATGGATTTGGGGTGTAATCTTTCAGATTCACAAATTTCATGATTTTTCCAAGAGCCCATGGTTTCAGCATGTTTTCCATTCCTGCAGTGCTACGTCAAAGCACAGAACACCGGGTGTGTCCACAGAAATAGGTGGATTTCACCAACATCACTCCAGATTTGACCAGTATGATGTATGATCACAGTAACCCCAACAAAAATGTAACGACATGTGTATATATATATAATTATATATATATGTCCACCATTTCAGTAGGAGTTTACTGCATCCTATCTTTTTAGGGCTTGCTACTGTATACATTAGCTGTGCCCCCTTGATTCGAGGCCCTAACGCGGCCCTAACGCTGGAGGAAAAAAAAAAGGTCTTCGTAGCTGCTGTGCCATTGATTCGAGGCTGTGCAAGTGGTTGGAGCTTTCAAAGGTACTAGTTACATCCAGTTACATCTAGTTACTAACAGTGGTTAATAATATGTTAATAATGGTGTAATAGTGATTAATAGTGATTAATATTGAATGGGATAGAACTGTTAATGTCAACCCTGGATTAATAAACCCCCTTTACGGCTGTTTAATTGGGAGGGTACCATAAAAAATTATCACATAATGACTATTGGAGGAGTACCCCCCCAATTAATAAACCATGTTTACTATTCCGGGATTGACATCTAGTTACTAGTTTCTTGTTGCTTGCCGTCCCAATTTTTGTCCTTATTGTTTGGGGTGAACATTGCTTGGTAGAAACATCTTTGTTCTTTCCATCCTGGTCTTGTGGAGATTGAACCAATCCTGACCACTAAGACTAATCACTGTTTGCAAATATGAGTTGCAACCTCCAGCCTTGATGTTTAGCAGAGTTCCCCCACTGAAAAATGTGGGTGAAACTTGGGTGCCCCTAATCAAGTTATTTCACCCTTTGCGATGGAAAATGGCCCATTTAAAGATGATTTATGATGATTTACATTTACCATCATTTACCTATTAAACATATATGTTAAATGGATTGAAATGCTCATTTTCCATGGCTACTGTTAAGTTATCAGATTGCTCATCCCATCAGTTTGCGAAATCTCTGGTGCGAGGAGCGAATTGTACAGGGCCAACCCTTTCAGTGAGGTCCTCAGGGGCAGGTTGACATTCCCATTGATGATGTTACCCACCTACCACAAATGTCGGTAACATCATCAATGGGAATAAACCATATATAATTGGGTTTACATACCCCATAATAAAATAACCCATGGATTTTTGTGGATGGTTTATTGATGTTTATTTAGCCAATTTATCATTGGCTTTCACACATGAAATTGAATGTTGACAATGTCGTGCCCCACAGGCCCATGCTATGTTGATTTACTAACCAGGCTAACTAAGGGGATTTCTGGTAGACATATCTAAAGTTCATCGAGGTGATATTTCAACCTGATTTCAGCATATTTCAATTATTAACTGCGGGGCATCACAGTGGAGGTCTTAACGGTGTTCGTTATCACCCTTCGAAACACCCTTTGTTGAGTTTTCGAACATCCCCATGTAGTCAACCATTTACATACAGGGAATACATGGCATGGTCTCTTGGATTTATCACACAGTTCTGAGAATCTAAGAAACCCATAATATGGTGTTTGCTATGATGGGTTTCCATGTACACAATTTCCACGATTTGGATACGTGTCAAAATCGGGTACTGTGCCCGAAAAAAAATGCTGGTGACTATCAAGAATGACCACCATAATCCACCATATATATGTGATGTTTTTGGGCCTCAAAAATTGATGCCATTTGTACAAGGTGGTGCCCGCAGTTATAATAAGCTGGCTTACAAAACCCGTTCATATCCATTAAAACTATATATATATACATATTGTATATATATACACATATATACTAGTATATATATACATATCATTAACTTATAGTATAGTTATATCTACAACAAACATCAACATACATCAACAAATCATAGACCTAGTCATAAACCAACTTAGCAAGTGAAACCCTTGTGGAATCACCCCCACTCTAAGGCTTCCCGACAGCACTTCGATGGCAGATGGGGCACCTAAAGGTCGAGGCGCCTGGTGCGAGGTGTTCCACTTTTTTTAGTGATTCAACAGGGGCTATGGCGATTCAGATGGAAAACAATGATTGAAATGGTGACTAAACACGTTCGCCCCAACCCGGACGTTGCTCCACACTTACAATCATCATCATCATCATCATCATCATCATCATGGTCATCATCGCATTAAAGTTCGCCACCCTCTCTGAACAGCATGTTGATTGGGGTAATCAAATCAACTATATCTCCATGGGACCAAAATTAGCCATCCTCTACGAACAATATGTTGAGTGGGGTAGTAACATCAACTTTATCTTCATAAGGGATCAAAATTCGCCAGCCCCTCGCCACCCCCTGAACTTTATTTTCATATCCACCTGAAGTCAGACGCGGCGCAACGTCAGGGTTCAACAGTGTAATTCTGCTCAGGCCGTGGCCGTGGCCGCAACGCGGCCGCGCGCGGCCGTGGGCGTGGGCGTGAGGCTCCAGGCAGATTGGGTTAACAGTTTTTGCTGGGATTCAATGAAATCAATTGATATTTAATGTGTAATATGTAACTTGTATGATTTGATGGGATATTTTATGGGACTAGCATAAATCACAACCATTCATTCTAGCAATATATATATTTGGTTGGTGGTTTCAAACATTTTTTCCATAGCCCTTGGATCGAGTACCTGCCAGCGGTGGGGCTGCGCTTGCGGAACCTCGATTGTTTCTGATCACCCTGTTTGTTTCTTTGCGATGGCGTTGTGGGGGACACCCGGACCACCGGTTCATTTTGGTTTTCATGAAGGAGTTGGAGTTGGGGACAAGATCGACATTGTGGCAACCATTGATTCTGTTGCTGGACCTGTGGCATTTGTTACCTTGTACCCTGGACGCCAACATGGCAGAATTGTTGGAATTCCTGACATCCCGGCAGAAT